>Ga0256842_1000449_pt1 | contig 36382 bp, 48 predicted proteins | sample 4559240metaG_FD_185973 | JGI IMG/M metagenome (GOLD analysis project Ga0256842, IMG submission 185973) | Hydrothermal vent microbial communities from Guaymas Basin, Mexico - 4559-240 | ecosystem: Environmental > Aquatic > Marine > Hydrothermal vents | place: Mexico: Guaymas Basin | collected...
AAGAGATGAGAATTAACCATTATATGAACTTTAGAGAGATTGAAAATAACATTGACCAATATGGCTTTACGGATTTAAGGAATATGTTTAACGAAGGCAAAATAAGTTATAATCAATATGTATCAGCCGTAAGAGAAAAATCAGGTGAGATAGAGGATACTCCTGAAAATTCCGTATTGTATCATAAAACAGAACAGATGATTTTAAACGGCGTGTTTGGTAATGATGATAATGCAGTTTATAACTTTGCTAAATATTTAGATGAGAATGTTAATGATTTAACACCAAAACAGAGAAAAACACTTATGAGTATGTTTGATAAATATACATTACATTTATCCAAAAACTCAAATGAATTGCCACCTGAAAGAAAACAGTATATTAAGGATATACAAAAAACTATAACATCTATGGATATGGATATAACTAATGTAACACTTGGGAATAAGGTAAAAGATATAGGTAGTGATTTAGATACTTTTAAATCTACAGCAAATTATATATTTATAAAAGAATTGCAAGATAATAATTATTTTAAAGGCTTAAGTGATGATGATTTTAGGAAAAGAATAAATGATGCAAAGGTAAAAGCTATGGATATAGCAATGCTTAAATTAACACAACAGCATTTAGATGACCAAATCGATAGTGGTTTAACGAAATTTAAAGAAGCTCTTAAATCGGAATATGGCGATGTTAATTTAAATATATCAGATAAAACACGAAAAGCTATTTATGATGCTATTTACAGGTATGCTGAAAAATATAATATAGTGAATATTGATGATAATACTTATATTAAGAATGTTTTTTCGGTTAAAATAAATGACAAAGTCTATCCTGTTAGTATAAAATATGGTGGCTTTGTAATAGAAAAATAAAAAGGAGGAATGTATGTCTGGAAGAAAAAAACATCACGATGATGTAAGTCCTAAATGTGAAAAGGTTTTAGAAATTATAGAGGATTTTAAGAAAACAAAAACTAAAACAAAGCAAGCCGAAAATCCGTATAATGGTATAAAAGGTTATTTGTTTATGGGTGAAAAATGTGTTATAAATGTATATAATATGTTACCGAGAATTGCTAATGAGTGCTTAAAAACAGTATCGGATATTAAAATTGAAAGTGTAAAAGAAATTTATGGAATGGGTAGCAAGCCACCGCACACTGAAATAGTTATAATAAAAGGAAAATAAATGGATGCACAGATTGAAATAATTGCGGATACTACTGAACAAACTACAGAGCCACCGAAACCAAAGGTTACTAATATAGATGTAATACCTATTAAATCAGAAAATCAAGAGATTATACAGCAAGACGAAGGTAATGGTTTTATAGGTAATATAGTTCATAGTATCCGCAGTCTTTTCAATTTAGATGATAGCGACAAATACGATTATTTACACGAATTGGCAATAATGGAATATGGTAATTCAAGTCCTGAAAATGTTAACAAAATATTAGATAAGTTATCAGACGCTGGATTTGAAAGTGCTAAATCAGATTATCAAGCTCACGATGTTGTAGGAAACTTTTTAGAAGAAACAACGGTAGGATTATATAAAAAACCTGATATTAGAGCTTTAGGTTTTGGACAAGCGTTAGCTAATGCCGTTAGCGGTTTCGCTGGATTAGTGGTTGGTTTTGGTGCTTCAGAAAAGATGGCTGGTGAAGCTTTTAAGTTGTTTACCGAAACCACTAAAATAAAGGATATAATGCCTAAATTAAGATTATTAACATCACTTGAGGAAAAATATCCTGTATTCAAAAATGCACTTATAAAAGCTGGCAACGGTTTTGCTACATATATGGCAGTTGAAAGTTTAGTCAGCACGGCAGAGGAGCAACCTGAATTATATCAAAATATCAAGCAAGCTGTTGAGGCTGGCACAGTTGGTAAAATTTATGGTTCGGGCTTTAGCATTATAGATACTATTAAAAGTCCTATAGCTAAAGGCATTGCTGGATTACTTTTGACCAATGCTGTATCTAAAGTAACAACAGGTAAATTCTCAACACTTGATATTAAGCACGCTTTACAATCGCAAGACCCAGAAGCATTTGCGCAGGATATTATGGATACACTTATGGGCTTATTGCCTGTAGCAACGGCAAGAATTGAAGAGTTTGACAGAAAACTAATGAAAGAAAATGAGACCAGAGAAAACATCATCAGAACAAAAAAACTAATGAAAGAGTTTGCCGATGCTGATATAAATCAAGAAAGTATTCTTGACGCAATAGATGAGGTTAGTAATTATGTAAGTAAAGCTGAAGAAGCTAAAGATATATTATATGATTATGAATATGTAAAGCCATCTTTAGAAAATGATATTGATACTAAAGATTATTTAAATACCGTTGATAGATTTTTTAGCGATATAGATAAGCAACAAGGAATATTGAATAGTGGCAATTTAGAGATAAAATTAGATGTTTTAGAAACGTTAGCAGAAGACAAAGACGTATTAGATAATGTAGAAAATAAAGATAAAATTGTTAAAAAAATAAATAATATAAAAGAAAAAATTAACGATATAAAAGAATTTGAAAATAATAGACTTAATAATATATCAGAAAAAATAATAAAACAAAAATATAAAACAATATCAGATGAAATCTATAATGCCGTTAAAGAAATAGAACAAAAATATGAGGAAACAACAACTGATATTGCAGAAAATAACAAAATTAAAATTACAGATAAACTGTTACCACATAAAGAACTTGAAAAACTTAAATTTAAATCGAAAATCGGTGAAGCTACTGTTTGGGATGTTTTTACGAATGGTGATAATGTAGATTTTGTAACATTAAGATTGCCAACAGGTGAAAAGAAAACTTTTAAGTATAGTATTCTTGAAGATATTTTTAAGGGTAATAACATAAAAGAATTAAGCAAAAAAGAAATATCATTTTTGGAAAGGTTGCATCATCCGATAATTACATCTATGTTAAAAATGCAACAAGAAATAAACAATATGTTACAAGAGAAATATTCTCAATATCTTAAAAAAGATGGAACACTTAAAAAGAGAATAGCAAAAGATGTTAAAAAGAAAATTGATAAAAATATTAAGTCTATAGAGGAAAAATATAAAACCAAAAATTTATTTACGGATAATGTAAAAGAAACTGAAAAAACATCACAAAAACAAGAACAAGTAGAGCCAACGCCACAACAAGAGTATCAAGAGATAGTAGATGAAGTTGCAAAAGGTAAAAATGAGAATGTAAATAAAATTAAAAATATTAAAGATTTATTATATGAAGAAGATAATAACAAAAAAAATGGTGGTAGTGTTCTATGGGAATTGGCAAATGCTGAAGCAGGTGAAAGAATAGCTACAGATGCAAATGCTGAAGAATGGATTGGAATTCCATCGTCATTCCCAGATTGGATGCCTGAAAATACAAGAAGAAGAGCTGTTATTGACGCAGTGCTAGAGCATATAGAAAATGGAACAGAACCTAAAAAAAATGCAACAAGACAATGGGCTTTGCTTGATGCAATGCAAGATGAGTTAGAGAGACGTTTAGGCAAAGGCAAATATGCTCCAAATAAAGAAAGTGATATTGATTGGGATAATTTAACTGATGAGGAATGGAGAAATATTGATTTAATAGATATATTTGACTTCGGCGGTGCTATGTGGCATACGCTTAAAAGAACTATAGCTGATACTTTTGGACACGTAACTACAGGCAGGGAAGAGGGTATGGATGTATCATCTTATTGGCTATCAACACCTTATCAGTTATCAAGAAGTAAAAACCCGATAGCCGCTAAAACATTTAAAAAAGTTTATGATGGTTATTTAGATGTTGTAGGTAAAGTAACAAAGGTAATATCATCTATTGATGGTTTACATTTATCGCCTGTTAAAGAAACCATAAAAGTTAAATATAAAGATAATCCTATAGTTGAAAAGGTTTTTGTTGATTTAGTAAATGAGTTTGACGCAGAGAATACGGCAATTAAGGGTATAACAAAAGAAAATAGCAAAAATGAATATGATATAAATGACTTAAAAGAATATATAAAAGGTTATGCGAAAGATAAAAAAATAGAATTAACAGATGAACAAGTAAATGATATTTATAACTCAATTAAAAACTTGCAAAGGTTTTATCAAAAAGCTGAAAGGCAAAGAAACCTTGAGTTTAAAAGACAGCTTAAAGAAATAAAAAAACACTATAAAGATAGCGAAACTGTAGAAAACTTAATAAAGTTTTTTGAAAAATCAATGTATGATATTAACCCGTCAAGAGTTTTTTATTCTCATAGAGACAGAGGATTGGGAAATGTCTTTATAAGAGTTAGAAACGAAGACGGCAAAGTAATATACAGAAGCGAAAATATGCTTGACCCTTGGGCTATGTTTACGGGCGGAAAGCGTTATTTAAAAACCACAGAGATAAAGCGTGCAGAGATAGCAAAGAAGTATCCTGAAGACAAAGGTTATACAATAGAGGTTAAGAGTTTAGAACAATCGGATATAAACAAAGCGGATGTCGGAGATTTATTTGAGTTCTTTTTAGATGTTTTAGATAACGCAGATATAACGTTTAAACAAAAAGACCAAATATTGGGTGATATGTATGCTAAATTAAAATCACAAGGCTTTGCGTCAACAACTATAAAAAGAAGTGATAGATATATAGAAGGCTTTAATAAAGATGTTATAGCAAACGCCGTAGCATACAGAAATAAACTTGATGGATTTTTGAGACACCAAAAGCTTAAAGCATATTTGAATGATTTAGAAGAGGAGCTCTTAACTAATTACAAAGATGACAAAACACTTATTAAAGCTTTTAGAAGTGTTAAGAATGAGATGTTACGCAATAAAACAGCAATGGATGTTGTTGTTGGCAAAACAAGAGGTTTAATGTATGTTAAGTATATAGCGGGCATTGCAAGACCTGTATTGGTAAATATGTTACAAACGCCTATTATGACAACATCACATCTTATGAATGAAGCAAATATTGGAATGGCTGAAGCTCACAAAATAACATCAAACGCATTAACTGATTTGCTAAATAACAAATTAAGCGAAAAAGAACAAAAAGTAATGAACGAGATTGAAAAGCAAGGAGTGTTTGAGCCGCAACATACGAAGTTTGTTTCGGGCAGTGCTGATTATAAAGACGCATTTATTAGAAAATCTATGGATTATTTAAGTTATGGTTTTTCTAAAAGCGAAACATTAAATAGAAAAATTGCGGCGTTGTCATATATAAGAGTTCATAATGATTTTGATTTTAATCAGTTGGTATATGGAGCAAGAGACTTTAGTTATTATACAAACGGAATGTATGGAAATGTCAATTTGCCTATGTGGATGATGGGTAAAGATGGCTTAAAGCAAATAATGAGAGCTGGTTATACATTTAAAAGCTATAATCAACAAATGATGATGGGTTTATTGCATTTATATCGTAACAATCCAAAGGCTTTTGCACATTCTATAGGTATGCTAATATTATTTGGCGGCGTATCAGCGATGCCTTTATTCCAATCGTTATCTGTTGCTTATAGCAAATTAACAGGCAATGACTTAAAACAAGAAATAATAAATAATGTAAATAGCTGGATTGGCAGTAAAGCAATGTCTGATATTATGTATGGTGGAATATTTTCATTGGTTGGAATAGACTTGTCAAGTTCGCTCATGATAGATGTTCCATTATCTGATATAAAATACTCAAGTGATTTTTCGGATTATATAATGACTATGGTTGGTGGAGTATTTTGGTCAACGCTTAAAGATGAGTATAAGGCTTTAACATCATTGCGTAATGGAGAATATGTAAAGGCACTATCGTATGGTTTACCTGCTAAATTTATTACATATCCACTTAAAGCTATGCACGATTATAGTATAGGATTAACATCTAATAATAATATAATTTTACGAGACCCTGTAACAGGTGATGCGATTAAGACTGATGAAGCAGAAATGATATTGCAGGCAATAGGGTTTAATCCATTGCGTATATCGGAATATAAACACGCTTTGAATTCATATATAACATTAACAAACTATTATGCAAATATAAAACACAGTTGGAGTGTTGCTTGGCATTTAGCATACGCAAATCAAGACTATGAAAAAATGAATAAGTTAATAAAAAGAATGCACAAGATAAATAGAGATATAGTAGATAAAGGTTTAGTTGGTATAGTATCGCCTATTGATTTTAAAAGGATTAGGCGTTATGATGTTGGCAGGACAAATATTCATTTAACTAATTACTTTATTAAAAACAATATTGGAGGAATTTATGGCAGTAGTAACAACAAATAATAAAGTCAAATATACAATTACAAGTGGAGTATATGATTATTCTTTTGATTTTCTGGTTTTAAAACATGAGGATTTAAAAGTTTATATTTATGATAATGATAATAATGAGACACAATTAACATTTGATGTAGATTATATTATAAATGGTATTGGAGATGAGAATGGTGGTTATATAACATTATTAACTACACAAACACCAGGTTATACATTATTGATTTATAGAGAGGTTAAAGAGACACAAGAAACAAGATATACAGAGGGCGACCCATTTCCTGCTGAAGAACACGAAAAAGCTTTAGATAAATTAACTATGATAACACAACAACTTTCTGAAAAAATAAAAAGAGCTTTGTTGAGAAATGTAATTAATGATAGTATAAATTTTAATGGAGCTTCTATATATAATCTTGGTAGTGCTAATGGAATTGATACAAATGCTGTAAATTTAGACGATGTAAAATCATTAGCTTTAGTTTTAAATGGTAATGATTATGATGCCAAAAATAAACATATAAAAAATGTAGCTAATCCTGATACTGGAACAGATGTTTGCAATTATCAAACAGTAGTTTCATTATTAGCTGGAAATATAAGTATACATAATTTAACAGAAAAAGAAACAACAATAGCAGATGATGAAATTATTATAGCAGATTCTGAAGATAACTATACAAATAAAAAAGTATTATTAAAAAATGTTGTTGGAACAAGTGGGGGAGCTGATTATTATATAGATGGTGGTTCTTCAAGTTCGGTATATTTAGTATCACAAGTATTGAATGGTGGAGACGCAAAAAATGAATAAATGTGGAGGTTTATGATATGGCAACACAAATACAGTTTAGACGTGATATAGCAATCAATTGGACAGATACAAATCCTGTTTTAGCTGAAGGCGAACTCGGATATGAAACTGACACTAAACAGTTTAAAATTGGTGATGGAACTACAGCATGGAATCAATTACCATATTATGATACTGGAAGCAGTGGTAGTAGTAGTGTTAATAATATACAAGAATTATTATCGGCTACACAACAAGGAGTAATTACTGTTTTAGGTTATCATACAAAAGATGATGATGGTGGGGGCATATTTTATTGGGATGCTAACAAACCTAAGTCAGAACATAATGGTGGAACAATAATCGACCCTAACAAAATGTTTCCAACGAATTGGTCAGACCAAACTCAATTAAATAATTGGTTTACGGCTAATACAACTACAGATTTAGGATGTTGGATTAGATTATTAAATAAAGATATATTTGTTGAGTTTTTTGGAGCTAAAGGAGATGGTATTACTGATGATACGCAAGCAATACAAGCAACAATAAATAATAGTGAAAAAATATATTTTATGGAAAAAAAATATAGAATAACAAATACAATAAATATACCATCAACATCATTTATACAAGGAATTCCTCCTTCTGGAAGTGGTTGGTATGCATTGGGTTCAGTAATAGAAGTTGATAGTGGTTTTTCTGGAAGTAGAGTATTTAATTGTTATAATGGTTATAAACAAATAGTAACTGGACTTGAAATTAGTAATTTATATTTTAATTGTAATAAAGTTACTGTACCTATTATAACTATAAAAGCTGGATATGACCATGTAACTTTTAGAAATATTACAATTAACAATGAATATGGAAGAGCAATAGAAGTTATACCAAATGATGTAAGTAGTACTAATATATCGCAAACACATTATTATGAAAATTTACTAATAATACGTGGTGATAATACTAATAATAAAAATGATTTATTCGAACCATTATTTTATGCTGAAAGATTGCAAGAAGCCACGTTTATAAATTGTAAATTTTTTGCAGGAAAACAAGTTCCTGCAAATGATGGTAAAATAGTTTCAAATTCAAATGGTTATTGTGTAAAATTGGTAGATAGTAGAGGTATATCATTTATATCCACATCTTTTGCAAATTCAAATCACGATGCTGTTGTTTTAACTTCAGTAAAAAGACGTAGTGGGTATATGACTTTTACAGGTTGTTTATGGGAAGTTATAAATGGATATTTAATAAATGCAACTGGAGCGTCTGCAACCGATGTAAATTTAATGATGTATAATATAAAAGTTATAATGCCACGACAAGAAACATCTCATGGTTACGGGTTTAAGATAAAAAATACAAAACTTAGTCATTTTGATTCTTTAAATTATGATGCTACAAGTTTAATAGATACTGGCTGTAAATATAATGTATTTTATTTAAATTACAGCGATACTGTTACAAATAATTCTGGAAATGAAACGAATACTATAATACAATTTAATAATCCTTATTTTTATAACTCTTTTACTATACCGAATAATTTTTATACTAAGAGAAATATAAATGCTGCTGGATATATAAAAGGTGATATAAGAGATAAATCTGTAACATTTGCTAATGTAAAATCTCAGAGAGCTTTTTCAACAACCTATCATAATAGTACTAATAAAGGTAGATTTGTTGCTGTTTCATTGGAATCTCCAACAGCTGGTTATGTAGGTATATTTATATCTCAAGATGGAAATACATTTACACCTGTGTCGCAAGGCAAATATAATACTTTTGCTTTTGTGCCTGCTGGATGGTATTATAGAGTAACAGCAAGTGGAACATTATATTTTTGGACAGAATATAATATATTATAAAGGAGGAATATAGTTATGGCTTATATAATACAAATAAGAAGAGATACATCAACAAATTGGATAAATGCAAATCCTATTTTAGCTGATGGTGAATTTGGATACGAAATAGATACTAAAAAATATAAGCTTGGTGATGGAACTACGGCTTGGATAGATTTACCTTATGGATTTACTGATGCACAAAGTGTTGGTGGATATACTGCTAATAAATTAGCAAAAATAAATAATGACAAAACAATTTATTTTACGTTACAAGAATATACTGGAAATGGTTCAATAAATATAAATTGGACACAAGGAAACTATGCAAAATTAACATTAACTGCTAATACAACATTATCATTTACAAACCCAACAGGTGCTTGCACGCTTAACTTACATATATTCCAAGACAGTGTTGGTGGGCATACATTAACGCTACCAAGTGGTATAGTTTGGGTAGATAATGACGTTCCATCGCTATCAACAGCGGCTAATGCTAAAGCAACAATAATATTACAATGGGACGGTTCGGAATATTTAGCAAGTTATGTTAAGTATCAATAGGAGGGTGTATGGCTAATACAGTAAATAATGTTGACCCTTTTGGTGATGGTAGCGGTGTTGCATTATATCAGTTTGATGGTAATGCAAATGACACAGGTGAGAATTATAATGGCACTTGGAGTGGTAACGAGCAGTATGATACAGGAAAGTTTGGACAAGCGGCAAAGTTTAATGGCAGCAGTTATATAGCAACGCCTTTAACAGGGAACGATTTCTCTGGGGATATTACGATTTCAGTATGGATACACAATATAGTAGATAATAGTAGTAACCAACAAATTATACAGAATAGATACGACGAAGACTCAGATTATAAAGCTTCACTGGCATTGGTATTAGATTTTAGAAATTCTAAAAGATATATAGCTTCTTATGGTGGAGATGGGTCAGCATACTATTATTGTAGTTACAGTCTTGATGGTATAAATTTTAATATCCCACATCATTTAGTAGCTATTAGAACTAATTCCAATATAAAATTATATCTTGATGGTGTTTTAGTAAATAGCACAGCATCGGGGGCTATATATAAATCTAACAATAAATATTATATAGGAGGAAACTACAGTAATAATCATTTTTACGGTGTAAATGGTCTCATCGATCAAGTCCGTATTTTCAACAGAGCATTAACGGCAGAAGAAGTTGCTATTTTGTATAATGAAAAAATACCATCAAAAAGTTTTGCATGTTCTAATATTTTTTAGGAGGTTAAAATGTTTTATAAATATAATACAGTAACAAAAAAATATGAAGGTGAAGTTGATAATGCTAAATACAATGTTATGACAGGTAAACTAATAGAAGGATATACAGACAAAGAGCCACCAACAATACCTAAAGGTAAAGAATTGTTTTATGAAAATAACGAATGGGTTTTAAAAGATATAGATTATCAAGCAATATTTGAAAAAAACAAACAGAATAAATTATCTGAAGTTAAAACTAAATTTATGGATAAACTCAATAATGGTATAATGCACTCAACAGTTTTAGATAAAGATGTCAATGCAAGAAAAGGAATAGATGATGTTAACGTGCAAAGCTTAATAGATTTAATGATAGCCACAAATCAAACAGCAACGCAATTTAGATGTGCTGATAATAACTTTATTAAAATAACATTAGACCAATTGAAACAATTAAAACTTGAAATGATACAGTTTGGTTTTAGTTTGTATCAAAAAAAGTGGCAACTTGAGACACAAGTTGAGCAAGCAAAAACACAAGAGGAGTTAGACGCTATAAATGTTAGCTTTGATTAGATGGATATTTTTATCGTTACTTGCTTATATTTTGGTTGTTACTTTAACGCCTTTGATTGTGTCATTGAATTTATACAAAGGTGTTGATTACTTGAAAACTGTTGCCATCGGCTTTGACCAAGCTGGTGGTTCTGTGTTATATAATGAAGAAGATTGGACTATTAGTAGTTACTCATATATGTTATGCTTGAAATATAAAGGTATTTACTGTATAATAAAGATGTTAATAGATATGTTATTTGGTGTAAACCATTGCAGGAATAGTTATGAAAACGAAATTAAAAAAATGCGAAAGGAGCTAAAAGATGGAAATGGATTACAGTAAAATTGTAGGCGCAGTAATGGCAGAGGCTATGGAAATTAAGAGAGATGTAGATGACAAGAAAATTACAGTGAACGAATTGCTAAATGTGGTTCAAACAGCAGTAAATAAGTTAGGAATAGGTAACAAAGTTATTATTGATTTAGAGAAGGTATGATGGAAAAACATTGGGCTAAATCAAAAACAATTTGGAGTGCTACGGTATCTTTGATTAGTTTTATGGTTATGGGTTATGCTGGACGGCATAACCCCGACACTCTTGCTACTGCTGTAGCTGGTGCGTTGGGTTCTGTTGGTAGTATCTATGGCAGAATAAAAGCAAAACATAAATTGGTTTTTAAGGAGCGCAAAATTGTTTAAGTTACCCTTTGGCGGTATTATAAATATAGTTTCTTTTGGTGTTGATGTATATAAAAAAGTAAAACGCAGAAAGAGGTATGAAAAAGATGCAGAGACAATCGCTGAATTGGAAGGAATTATTGATAATAACGACACTGCTGACACTAATAATAGTAGTAACAAGTTGCGTAACAAAACAAGTAAAGATAACAGACAATAGAATAATGGCTCACTGGATGATAGCTGGCGAAAAAGCGCCTTATGACGGTGTTTTGTTAAACAGCTACACTTATCAAAATTTAGTTTACAAAGCTAAAAAATGTAAAAGGGTTAATAATGGTAGAAATAGCGGAAATTAAAGATAACTTAAATAAACTTCAAACATCTATGGCTGTTATGCAATCATCTATTGATAGACAAAACGAAACGCTTGACAAATTGACCGAAGCATTTTCGCAATTAAGTATTTATGTAGAAAAAACAAATCAAAATGACGAAAAAATAAATACCCTTTTTAAAAAATTAGATAACATTTATGAAAACGGAACAAGAAATTGCCCAATTCATAGTGAGAAAATGACGGCGTTTGAAAAAGAATTAAAACGCCAATCAGCAAGGCTTGACAATCTACAAAAGGTGCTGGTAGGCTTTGCCGTTGGCGTTGGTATGCAATTTTTTGGAATAATTATTTATATGATTGAGAAACACATAATTTAGTCATAATGCAAATACTCTTCAAGCTTAAGCGTTCTATTTATCCAACCACATCTATATCGTTTTTTACCGTTCATATACCATTTACGTCTTAATAAAAAGTAAATACAACTTAATTCATAATGAAATAAATATAATTCTTCTAATGCTTTTATTGTATGTTTACCTATTATGCCATCTACTTTTAAAGGTTTAACATTAACTAATTGAGAATTTTCGCCTGATATATTTTTATTAACTGTTTCTTGCAATATTTTAGCGGCGTTTTTTTCTCCAGCGTTAAACGCAAAATCAAAGTAATTTGCGAATATTTCAAATGATATATTTTCTTTTAAGTAAATATCTTTAGCATAAAGCATTTCTCCAAACATTTTGCTATATGCGTTTATTACTGCTTCATCTTTGTTTTTGTGTGATTTTAAATCTGATTGTAACGTTGCAAATATCTTTGGATGGTATTTCTTTGTTATGCCATAAATGGTTTCAATATCTTCACTATCATACCCTTTACCTTCTAATTCATAAGCAATAAACAAAAATAAATCTGCTAAAGTTTTCATACTAACACCTCATATATTCTTTTATTTGCCATTTCTATATATTTTGAATTTAATTCAATTCCTAAATAATTTCTACCCAACATTTTTGCTACAACTGCAGTTGTTCCACTACCCATAAATGGGTCCAAAACAATACCGTTTTTTGGGCAACCTGCTTTTATGCAAATTTCTGGAATATCTTTAGGAAAAACTGCGAAATGAGAACCTTTGAATGATGCTGTATTTATAAACCAAGTTGTTCTTTTATTTTTCCCTTTTAAATTACCATTATTTACATTTTCTGCAAATTTTTGTGAACCTTTTGACTTAACTGCGCCCTGAATATCTCCCTTACACTGATTATAAGCATATTTAATCCTTTTAAAAGTTGTATCACTAAAAGGCTCAAATTGTTGTTTAAAATAATATTTTTCTTGTTTTACAAAAAAGAATATTTTTTCAAAATCTATTGTAAATCTATCTTTAACACTTGATGGCATTGCATTGGGTTTATGCCAAATTATTTCATTTCTTAATATCCACCCTCTTTCTACCATACCAATAGCAAAACGAGAAGGAATTTGGACCAAACATTTATTAGGTAATTTACATTTTATAGGTTCTATTCCTTTTTTCGCTCCATCGACTTTTTTTCTGTCATTATTATTAATTCCTGTAAAATAAGTATCTCCCAAATTAACCCAACAAGTTCCTGTTAATTTTAAAATTCTATAAACTTCATCAAATATTTTCCATAATTTATCTAAATATTCTTGAAAATTTGTTTCTAATCCTATTTGCCCATCAACACCGTAATTTCTCAATCCCCAATATGGTGGCGATGTAACAACACAATCTATACTTTCGCTTTTTAATGTTTTTAATACTTGTAATGCATCACCTTGTATTATTGTATTTTTCATACACCTTCCTCAAGTAAGTTTAATTCTTTTAATTGTTTAATAACCCTATTAACCTTATATTTGCTTAAATTTAATATATCCATCATCTCATCATCAGTCATTTGTGATTTACGTTCTACATAAAACATATAAGTTAAAACAAGCTTTGTTTCGGGTAGCATATATTTATCAGTTAAAACTTCTCGTATAATCTCATACTTACTAATTCCCTTTTTCATAATACTCTGCCTCTATCAAAAATTGTTTTAACAATAACTGCTTGCCTGTTAGGATAAAATACTCAACACTATCCTCATATCTGTCTACATACTTAACCTCCAATTCTTCTAACTTTTTGTTTACATACTCCAATTCTTTTAATAACCTATCTACTGTTATTTGTTTCATTTTGATAACCTCAATATTTTAGAAATAGTGTTATCCAATGTTTCGCTGTAATATTCAATTCCGTGTTTAAATCCGTGAATAAACGCTGTTTTGTAATGAAACCCAACAATATCAATAATATCATTTGAAACACTATGGGTTTTTAAAACCTTACATAAATATTCCCAGTGCTCTCTTGCCAACTGTTTAGCTTTTTCTTCTTGTTCTTTAGTCATAGCTATCTCCTATATTTTAGCTGTTGTTAGTTCTATTTGTTTCTGATATTTCCCTTTTTTATCCGCATAGCTTATTAAACACTCTTCATCACTTTCCAAAAACAAAACCTGTGCTATACCTTCATTTGCATAAATCTTTGCTGGAATTGGCGTTGAGTTGGATATTTCAATTGTTACATAGCCTTCCCATTCGGGTTCAAACGGCGTTACATTTACGATTAGTCCACATCTTGCATAGGTTGATTTACCGACACAGATGGTTAATATGTTTCTTGGTATTCTAAAATACTCAATGCTTTTTGCTAAAACAAAACTATTCGGTGGAATAATACAAACATCGCCTTTAAAATCCACATAGTTTTTATCGCTAAAGTTTTTCGGGTCGACTATTGTATTATTTACATTTGTAAAAATCTTAAACTCATCGGCTATTCTCATATCGTAACCGTATGAGCTTACACCGTAGGATATAACGCCTTTTCTTACTTGTCTGTCGGCAAACGGCTCTATCATACCTTTTTTAGCCTGTTCAATAATCCATTTGTCGGATTTAATACTCATTTTTCCTCCTTCTTAATAATTTCGTTAATATTAGGTATTACTTTTTTTAACTCCTTTAACCGCTTAATACCTATTGTGCGTCCAGCTTTTGTGTCAGTTATTATAGATGAAATAGCGTGAGTTCTGCCTGTTAAATAAACAGACAGTTGTTGTTTAGTTTCAAACTTATGTTTTTTCATATATTCTTTTACTTTCTTATTAAACTTATCAATATTAATCTTTACTGTTTGCTTTGTTTTAATCTCTTTTAATTTTGATTGTATCAATTTTTTGTTTGAAGTATATGACATTATTTTATCGTATATATATGGCGACATTTTGCCTTTTATTAAGGCTTGTCTGACTGCCGCCGCACTATCTCTATGCTCTTCATTAACCTTAAATAATTGATACATACTAATACCTTTATCCATAACTTTTTGCAACGCTCGTTTTGCTTCATTGAATTTCTTTTGTGATACCGTAGGTTTTTCTTTTAACTTACACAAAACCTTTTGATTTTTTTCTTTAAAATAAGTTTTGCTATAAATTTTAAAAGCGTCCTCATCTGTAAATCCGTGTTTGCGTTCAGTGTTTTTTATCATTTCCATAGCTTGTTTATCTGTCATACCGCAAGCTTCGAAAACCTTTATTGTATGTTCTATAATATTCACAACACTTCCTCCAATAACGGTAACGATTTAATCCATTTACAGAATGTTTTCCATTCATTAAGTTTATGGTCTTTTCTTTGCCAATAAATATTTTTTAACTGCAAATAGTTTGTTGTTATTCTCATTTTAAGTGTAAATCCTAATGGTAAATTAACTAATAGATTTTTCCAATCCTCTTTGCTTTTTGTAGATAACCATCTATCGTATAGGTATAATAATCTTTCTTCTATAATACTGTCTATATTGTTGGGTAAATTACCTATCAAAAATTCCTTGCTTTGCAAGCTATGCATTTTGCTTGTAGACATAACAATATCTAAAAAATGGTAGCGTTGCATTTCAATAATGAAATAATGCGGTGCATCTAACATAAAACTAACTGTAATGCCTTTAAGAAAACTATCGTGTCCACTACAAGGCTTTGCACTTGCAAGTTTTTTGGCAAGATTAAAATCAGCTTTGTTGTGATTGTAACTTAACCCTATATCTCTTACGGCGTCATCAAGTCCATAAACTTTAGCATCGTAAATAAGTATCATAAACCCTCCAAACTCTCTCTCATTTTGTTAATGTCTGTATCTCCAATAAACATATTAACTACGGCATTATTACGTTTAATTACCAAACAAGGAACGCTTCTAACGTTATACATCATCAGTTGTCCAATCACCTCTTCATCGTCAATGTCATAAGTTTTAAATTTGTATTTGCTACCAAATTCTTTTTTCAACTTTTCTACTTTTTCCTTCATTGGTTTACAGCCAACGCAATGCTCTCCCGTAAACAAAATAACTTCAATCATATCAACACCCCCTGTGATTTAATTCTTTTTTTAGCTATCTCACAATACTCTTCACTTATTTCTATTCCAATCCATTTTCTATTAAGTTTTTCACAAGCAACTGCTGTTGTTCCTGAGCCAAGAAAAGGGTCAAAAATTAAATTGTTTTTATTAGATAATGTTTCAATTAAATATATAATAAACTTTAATGGTTTAATAGTAGGATGATTATATTTTTTATTTCCTATAGAATACTCCCAATATAACTCTTTATATCCATAATTTCCTCTATTAAATGTCCATTTACCTTTAATTCCCCATACCCCAAATTCAAATGAGTTAGTAAATAATCTATCTCTATTAGAAGGTATTGGGTTTTTTTTCTTTAAAACTAAAGGTCTTTTAACTGTAACATTTATTTGCTGCAATGAATTAGATATTGTTAATAAATTTTGCCAACTATTAAATATAATAATATTAACATTATTATTTAAAATATTTTCTAAATTTAATATCCATCTTTCTTGATTAAATCCTTTATCCCATTCTCCAAAATCAATACCTTTATAATTATTATATCTTTCCATAGTTTTAAAATTATTTTTTTTACTTACATTATACGGCGGGTCAGTTAGCAATAAATCAACACTATTCTCTGGCATTTGTTTCATAATATCTAAACAATCAGCACAGTATAATATTCCATTATAATTTTCATAATATCTATTCTCTTTAGGGAATTTATCTTTCCAACTCATTTTTACTTCCTTTCATTACCATAACACTTGCGTTTTTAGTTTTACTTACACATTTAAAACCCAAAGATAAGTGCCACTTATAAGTTTTAGGGTTTTCTTTATCATCGTTAATAACTACTATCATCTCAATATATTGTTTGATATACTCAAAGAATTTTTTGCTAATAGTATGCATTATTTTTTTGCAAGATAATGTTTCCGTAACGCTCTTATCAAAAAATGCGGAGCTTTCGGCAACATACGGATTAACAAATACAACACCGAAAACCGCACAAGTATACATATCTTTAATGTTTTGAGCTACAAAAATGGTATCAACATCTGTATATTTTCTATTGTTTTGGTAAATAAACGGCAATGACGCCATAAACTCTTGCTCAAGTGGTTTGTCTATATCTCTAATTTCTCTAAAATAAATAATACCGTTATCGCCTCGATACGGCATAACAGCAACATCATCGATAACTAAATTCTCTAATGTCATAGTATCTCCTTAAAACGATATTTCGTCTAACATTTTTATGAAACGAGCATACCATTTACCTGTTTTATCTTCTTGTATAACTATATTTTGCAATTTCTTAACAATTGTATTTTCTGTATCTTTTGCAAAATAATAAGTCCATTTTCCTTTTTTATCTTTCTTTATAATAGCATTTTCTAATTTTTGTATATCTACATTTGGAATAGTTTTTGCAAAATAATAACACCATTCTCCTGTTTTATCTTTTTCAATTACTACATTTTGCAATTTTTTAATGTCTGCTCCTTTAATATCTTTTGCAAAACGATAAATCCATCTTCCATCTTTATCCTTTTTAATTACTGCATTTTGTAATTTTTTTATATCTGCATCTGGAATATATCTTGCAAACCAATAACACCATTTTGCTTCTTTTTCTATTACTGCATTTTGTAATTTTTTTATATTTGCATTTGGTATATCTTCTGCATAATTATAAACCCATTCACCTGTCTTATCATATTTAATCAATTCATCTAAAGTTTCCACTTTTCTTATTACTTTTATTTTATCACCAACTGCTTTATCATTATATTTATCAACGACGTTGATGTCTACAAGTGCATACTCTGTGCTTTCTGATACAGGATAATAATCTACAGTTTCTGATATATCGAAATTTGCTGATGCGTGAAAACCGTATTCACATATTTTAACTTGTTCTTTTGGTATCTCATAAGTTTTACCGACTTCATATTGAAATCCTTTACATACTAACCCTTTATCAAATGCTTTAATGGTAATCATAACGCCTCCTTAAAATGGTATTTCGTCTAACTCGTTTTCTGTGGGTTTTTGTATATCATTTTTGTATCGTAAACCCAAGAAAACTGTTCTCTGATTGCCGCCGAATACCCTAATTCTTGTTTTCTCAAAGCCCATTTCTTGCATTTCAATATAAATTTCTTTAGTCCTATAAACAGGCTGTGATGTTTTCTTTAACCAAGTGTTTAAGCTATCTATGAAATCAGATGTAATGATGTAATCATTACTATTATGTGTAATCTCGCATTGCTGTTCGATATACATTCTGATAGGATTAGATAAATCCATATACGTTTTCTCAACATCTTCATCAACACTAAATTCAAAATCTCTATCGTAAAGTTCTTTTAATGCCTGAATAGACTTATAAAGCATATATTCATAATCTTCTTCTTTTATTTTGCGTAACAATGTTGGGTCCCGTTTTTCTTTTTCTATCTGTTTAAACTTAACAATAACTACTCGCCTAAAAAAGCCGTCAGTGGTATCGGTCGTTGCTGGTATTTTATTCGTTGCAAACATCAGCTTTGCATAGTTAGTAAACTCAAAACTATCTGTAAATTTAAACTGTCCTTCAATCGGGTCTTCGCCTGTTAGGTCTTTTAATGCCTTTGTATTTATCAACTTATCGTAACCTATCTCACCAGCGGAATTTAAGAGCTTATTAAACAACCTTGCTGGTGCAAATCTATCGTTTAACAATTCATTCAATCCGACGTGAGCAACATTGTTTACCTGTTTATGAATACCACATAATAGTTTGTCTAATAGGTTTAAGAATGTAGTTTTACCATTACCGCCTTTACCGTATAAGATAAACCATTTGTTTTTAGGATAATGTTTGATAAGTGAGTAACCTATAATCTCATATAATAATTTTGGATTATCTACCCAATCGTTAAAAAGTTTGTCGATTATAAAGCTTTTAGCATTCGGATTATAATTAAATGGTATACGGTTAATAATAAAATAACGCTCATCAAAATGTTTAGTTGTTAAGTCTTCATAATTAACACTCGTATTTTTTAAATGAACATATTTAACATCAGGAACAATAAGTTCTTGTTTCATTTGAACAAATGTGTCTAACTGTGTCTTTAGTTGGTTCATTTTGTTTGGCATATTTATACCTCGTTTTGTTAAAAATGTTTTATAATAGTGTTCTGGATTTTTAATACGTTTGTATTCTTTTTTGTCGGTATCCCATTTATAAAGCATATCGTCTTTATAAACAACATTTAATTTCGGTAATAAACCAATAGCCATAGTTCGGATTGATGGCTCATACCACTTTGATTTTTGAGATATTTGGTCATAAACTACCATTATATTTGTCTTAATTGCATAGAGTATATCTAATTTCTTTTTAAAGAAATCTTTTTCGGGTTTGATTTGCCATATTTCGTTTATATCTTTTTTGCCTATATCTTTAGGGAATATTATGTATATATCCATAAGCTTTTCGTGGTAATAGTCTCTCATTATTTCATAGATATTGGTAATAAACTTTTCACCTGCCTCATCACTTTCACATACTATAACTATTGTATTAAAATCTTGTATGTTTTCAAAAAATGTATGATGTGGCGTTGAAGCGCCGGGAAAACCTATTGCTGGAATACCGTTTTGCCATAATGTCTGGGTATCACTTTCACCCTCAACTATCCAAATAGTCTTTTTATTTGCTTTTGGTAATAACCACAATCCGTATGGTTGCGGTTTAATGCCTTTATCACTCCACATTCTTTTATTGTGGCTTCTGTATTTATTGTAAAGAAACTTATTATTAACATCGTAATATGGCATTACTACATTGTTATCTGATGATAGTTTAAATGTTTTTTGTAAAAACTTTTCGTCTAACTTTTTTTCTTTAACATAATCAGATAATGTGTATGGACTGTTTGTTTTAGGTTTTGATTTTGGCTTTGTGTCATTACTATTTTCGTCTATTAAATTACCAAAATCATCTATACGTTTACCGAAATGTTTTGCAAGTGTGTAGATATTACCGTGAGCACCGCAATCTGGGTTAAAACAATTGTAAACACCCTTCTCAATGTTAATGCTGAATGATGGATTAGTATCCTTATGGAATGGACACTTTATTAGCTGTTGCGGTTCATCTAATAGTGTAATACCTAACAGCTCTTCAAAAATACGTTTGTTTTCATACTTACTAAATTCTGCCATAACGCACCTACTCTATAATATCAGCGATTTTTACCCCTAAAACATCAGCTATTTTATTAGCTGTTTTGATTCTAATACTACCTCTATGAAAGTAATTATAAATTGTAGCTTCGGATAGATTAAGCTTTTTTGATAAATCGTGTATAGTCATATTCTTTTCAATAAAGAGTTTTCTAATCTTATCCTTATCTATCTTTACACTTGAAAAATTAGCCATCACATACCCCCTTCAAAATATTTTTAACATCATCGACACTCCTTGCGATAAAGGCAGTGCCGTTACATTTAATAATAGTTTCAATAAACTTTGTTTGCAACGCCGTTGGTCTACCCTTTTCGTTTTTAACTTCAATTGCTACAAACTTCCCATTACAACAACACAAAATATCTGAAATGCCTGCTGTTGAATAAGCACCCTGCGCCACTTTAAAACAGTGGCAACAGGGTAAAGTTTTAAGATAAGCTAAAATCTTGCGTTGAATGTTTTTCTCAAGCATAATTTACACTCCTAACATCTGGCTGTCTTCATTAGCGTGGTTCACTTTTTTCGTATGGTTGTCTAACCGCTTATGGTTCACTTATTGCCTTTGGTTGTCTTGCGTATTTTAGTTCACTTAAACTCTCTGGTTACCTATCAACTCTTGGCTCACTTCTGTCTAAAACGGTATATCTTCTTCACTACCGTTATTTTGTTTCGGTTTCTGATTATTTCCCTTTAAAAACTGAAAACCCTCTAATATTATAGTGGTTTTATGCTGTTTCTTGCCTTCGCTGTCTTCCCATTCATCTCGTTTAAGTCTGCCTTCACAATACAATGGGTCGCCTTTGCTAACATACTGTGATATTAGCTCTGCTTGCTTGCCAAAAGCTACTATACTTGCGAAATAGGTTTCCTCGCTGTCTTTACGTTTAGTGTTTATGGCAAGTGTAATATTAGTTATTGCCACACCGTTTTTGCTTTGCCTTAACTCTGGTTCTCTTACTACATTACCAATCAACAAAACTTTGTTTAAATTAGCCATTTATAACCTCCATTTGATATTTTATTGCTTCAGTTAAACTTTTGAAAACCTTATCTGTAGTTACAAGTTGTTCACCTGTATCCACTAAATAACCGTTATCGTTAATTCCAACGATATTACCGCTGACAATCCAATCATTTACAATTACTTTACAGTTCATTTTGCTTCCTCAACTTTCATAGTTTTTATGGCTTTGTAAACTTCTGTTGCCTTTTCTTTATCGTTTATCTCTTCAAGCGTCTTAAAGCCGTGCATTTCTAATACAATTTTTAAAGCGTTATCTGATATATTGCGTTCTTTTATTAGTTTGTTTGTTAGCTCTAAAAATTGCTTGTTATCCCACTTTTCGTTTTTTTGTTTCGTTTCCTTTTTTGGTATATCTTTTTTTACTTTATCCTGTGTCTCTGTATTAGTTTCGTCTGGGTCTTGATTGTCATCAAGCAAGAACAGCCCTGATAATGCGTATTTCCTTGCATAACTGCTTGATGCTCCCGTTACCTGCGCAACATCCATACCCTTTTTAATCTCTGGTTCTCTCGCAAAAGCTGATACAGCTATACTCTCTCCATTATACATAAACGTTGCTGTTGCCTTAACATAGATACGGTCATTAACAATAACCATATCATCAGCAACAATAAGGTTAAAATTTAATTCCTGTTGCAACTTTTTAACGGCTTCAAATATATCTTCCAACGAACGATATTTGTAACCGCCAAAACTGTTATATTTGTTTTTAGGAACGTTAAGTTTTGATTGAACTTCAGCTAAAACGTCGTAAATCGTTTTCTTTTTTTCAGGCATATTACCTCCTTATGCCAATTCTATTTTTCTTTGATACATTAAACAATTCTTTTATTTCGTCTTCAAGTAACGGATTGTCGGTTAATTCCTCTTTTAATACCGATGTTAATGTTCTTGCGTTTACAGTTTCAGTAATATAATCACCAAAACCGTTTTCTTTTAACCACTCCAACGCCTCTTCTTGATTATCTTTCGGTATGCTAATATAAACGTCAGTTCTCGGGTAAACCGTTACACCGTCAACGGTTATTTTGTCATAACCAAGCTCTTGCATTTCGTTAAACAATTCTTGAGACAGGATTTCCTTTTCTTTCTTGAGAGCTTTAACATCGTTCTCAAGCTCTTTAATCCTTAAATCTAACTTGTTAATAAGCCTAACTTTCTCTTGCATCATAACACCTCCTTTAATTTGTTTATACGCTATTTCTTAAAGCGTCTAAATAGTAGTTTAACATAGTTTCTTTATTTTGTAAAGCAAAAAATATCACATTATCAATAATTTTTTTATTTTCATTCTTAAGTATGTAATAAATTACCGCTTTATCCTGTCCGTATCTGTAAATACGGTCTTGCGATTGCTTAAACTCTTCGTAAGAATATGACAGTGAGTAATAAATAGCCTTTGTTACGTTTGTAAGTGTTACGCCGTGTCCTATTGTTTTCGGATGCGCTATCAAATACTGTATATTACCGTGTCTAAATTCCGATAGCGTCCGTTGACGTTCTTTGTCGGATACTTTACCTGTTATTACGGCACTATTTGGCAATTGTGATAGCTGTTCTGCTTCGTAATCATATTGTATCCAGATTATAGATTGTTCGTTGCCTAATATTTCTAACATTTGCTGTAGTGCCTTAAATTTACTATCACCTAAAATAACAGGCTTTCCATTATCATTATAGATAAAACCGCTTGTTATTTGTCGCAATTTCATAAGTTTAGTTATGGCTTGCGATGCTGATATTTCGTTGTCATCAATTTCAATCAACATCTTTTTGAGCATATCTTTATAGTGTTTAGCTTCCGTTTGCGTAAATGAATAATGAATATCTCTGTAGAACTGTCCTTTTAAATCTAAAACATCATCTTTTTTAACAACGCTACTGCATTGTTGTAACAATCCTAAAAACTTCTCTCTATCCTTAAGTTTCCATTTCCAACCGTAACGGTCGGTCGGTCTAAACCATTGCTGTCTAAATTTAAACCAGCTTTTATCTATTTTGTCAGGCATTAACAAACGGATTTGTGGATAATACTCCATTTCTGTGTTTGGTGCGGGTGTTCCAGATAATAAATAAATGTAGGGAATATCTATTGCGTTTTTGAGTATGAGTTTTGTTATACTGCTTTTAGGGTTTTTAATCTTTTGGCTTTCGTCCAATATTAGCATTTCCCAATCAACATCAGTTAAAATCCATTTGTTGCTTAAGAGCGACTCATAATTAATAAGCAAAATATTAGCGTCCGTTACAGTCTTTTTTTTATCGTATTTGTTCTTTATGGTATGCCAATTAACTATATTTTGCGACAACGTAGGATAAAACTGTTGCGCATCCGTAAGCCAAGCGTCCGTTAGCAATATTTTAGGAGCAACGATAAGCGTTTTGAGTAGTTTTTGTTTTACGATAGATAAGCCAAGAAGCGTTTTTCCTGTTCCAGTGTCCCAGAAGAACGCCCAGCGACTGTGTCGCTGAGCTAATTCTAAGCCTTGCTTTTGATGTTTAAGTAACATTAAACCTCCTTAAAAACTTTCTTAAGCTCTTTTAATTTCTCAACGCTTTTTTTAGTTTTTTCTCTTATAACTATTTGATTATTGATAAAATGTTCTAACCCTTCTAAATATTTAGGCATTCTGTTAATTTTGAAATACGATTGACCTATTTCTTTCCATTTATTGCAATAAGGGTCAAGCTTTACTAAAGAAGGATTTTCCCCATCAGATTTAAAATAAATTTCAGCAACAACATTCCCTAAATCGTCATTCTCATCATAAAGATGTATACCTTTTTTACCTGTAAGTTCGCAAAGTTTTTGGCAAACCTCAAAAAAGTCTTTTTTTGTAATTTCCTCATTTTCCCTTTCCCAATCGATTAAATCCAATAACCTTTTCATAACAGCCTCCATTTTAAAATTTAAACGTTTTCAATTATTTCTTTGTATTCGTCAATCATAATGTTATTAAATTTTCTATTTAACATTAAGTAAACTTCAAGCGTTAGTCCTCTTACATTGTTAGGATGTCCAATATCCTCTAAAATAAATTTTTTAAATCGTTTCACATCATTTGCCTTCTTGTAATGCCTCACACATTCAATCACTTTTTTAATTTTTATTTGCATTTTACGCCTCCTTTAAAAATAATGATAGCACGGTGGAGTTTATTAACCCCACCAATAATGAAACTTTTCAAGAGAATGCTCTATCTCTTTGAGCATTCTTTTAGCTTCGTCCTTTTTTAGGCGCAATGCCTTTGTTGCGCCTGTTTTTTTGATAGTCAGTACATACCAGCCGTTACCTTTTTCCTCAATCAAAAACTTTTCCGTTTCAAAAACTATTCTTGCCATAGCAACCTCCTTCTTTAAATCCTTAATTATAATATAACACTATTTATTTAGTTTGTCAAGTGTTTTTTTGTTTTTTTTGAAATTTTTCTGTGCAGGGTATCTTTTTTTAGTTGCACAAAAAATAGATAAAGGTTAATAAAATAAAATATTGTAAAATAAATGAAATGAAGGTTAGTAAAAATGTAAAATAAAAGTAGTTGATATTTGTTAAAATAAAATTAATAAAATAAAAGAATATGAAATAAGTTAAATAAATGTTTATTTTTTGTGCAGGCTGTGCAGGGTTGTGCAACCTACCTTGCACATAGAAAAACCGCATAGAGACAAGGAAAATGGGGATTGTGTAAGAAATAGAGAATATATTCCTTTAGTTTGTAGAAAAGAAAAATAGAAATAGTGTATATAGGATAGAATAGAGAGAGGGAAAAAAGAGAGAAAAAAAGGGAAAAGGTATAGGAAAAACCCTGTTTTGCTGCACAAAATACTATATATTGCCAAAAAATCCTATTCTGACGCCGTTTTCGGTGTGTAGTTTTTGTGCAACCTACCCTGCACAACCCTGCACACATTGCACAAAATATTGCACACTTTTCATTTTTTGTTGTTTCTATGCCGTTTTTCGCTGTGCAGGGTTTGTGTATATTTTGTGCAGTGTTTTGTGCACACCCTGCACACCCTGCACACATTGCACAGCTTGTACATTATCAAACCTTTGTTATACCTATTATTCATTTACCCATATTATTTATATCAATATTATTTATGCCAATATCCGATATAATGGTTCTGATAATTTGCATTATGTAAACTTGGGCATTTTGATTGTTAATCAGTTGAAGTGTTAAATGATATGATTTTGTTACAGAAGTGATTAAAGCATTCTTTTTGGGGAGAGGGGATACCCAAAAATGAGTTGGGAAGGTTTTCTCTTTAATGTCTCTCCACTAAATTTTTTGACTTTTGCACCAAATTGCTATATAATACTTATATGAGTAAGTCTAACATTGTTAAACCATCATACGTTACTAAATTACCATCTGATATTACAAACGATGATGTTATAGCTTTTATTGAAGACTACAAAGATTGGTTAACTAAAGACAAACACAATGTTTCATACTCATCATTTTGCCGTGAGAAAGGTATTAAAAACCCTTATAACTTTAAAGACTACCTTATGAAAAATTTCTCGGGGTTAAATAATACAATAGATTTTCAAGCTTTATGGGCTGAGGTTGAAAAGGTTCGTGAGGATAAGCTCATAGAGCTTGGCATATTTGACAAAGATGTTAATGCTAATTTCTTAATCAACCTTATGAAGTCTCGCTTCGGTTGGCACGATAACACTGTTGTTGTCGGTATTTCAATGTCAGATATTATTGAAGCCAAAAAGCAGGCGTTGCAAGCTCAAGACGTAGAGGTTGTCAATGAAGAATAAGCAAGAGATAGTTGAGCTTTACCAAAATGCCTCAAAATCGCTTGTCAGCTTTTTGTCGGCGTTTGTTATTACCGACCCTGTCAAGCCAGCGAAATTCCACTATTGGTTATCTGATTTATTATTAAACAGTTCAGAGAATATAGCTGTAGAAGGTTTCAGAGAAAGTGCAAAGACGAGTTATGTTGTTTACGGTTTACCGCTTTATTATTTAACATTTCCTAATTATAATCGTTCATATATTGTAATGTTAAAAGATAATGACGATAGTGCAAAACAAAAGCTTAAAGATATTAGGGATATGTATCTCAATAATAAGTTGATGTCAGCTAATGTTCAGAAGGTGTATGCTCAGGGTGATGTGTTCGATGTATTAACTAAAGAAGGTGTGAGGGTTCGTATAGAAGCTTATGGTAAAGGAACAAGCATTAGGGGTTTAACTTGGATGAACAGGCGTCCTGATATAGTTATTATGGATGACGTTCAGACGGTTGATGATGTTAGGTCTGATACATTAAGCGATAGAGATTGGAACTGGTTTTTATCCGATGTTTATATGTTATCTAAACAATCAAGAGTGTTTATGATAGGTAATAACTTGGGTGATAGATGTATTATTGAGCGTTTGGGTAAAGTTGGTAGAGACTTCGGGTTTAAGTTTTATCGTATACCTGCTATAAAAGATGGTAGGGCTGTGTGGCCTGAGAAGTTTACTGTTGACTATTTAATGAAAGAAAAAGAAGCATATAATAAAGCTGGTAAAATTGATATATGGTTAAGAGAGCGTATGTGTCAGTCGGTAGCGGAAGAGTTGCAAGTGTTTAAGAAATCATATTTTAATTATTATATGAAATTGCCAGAAGGTAAGTATAACTACTATACAGCGGTGGATTTGGCAATATCGGAAAAAGAAAGTGCTGACTATACGGTTGTTGTTACGATAGCGGTTTCGGAACAGAATATAAGGTTTATAGAGAGACTTGACTACTTTAGGACGAGTGATTTAGATGTTACGATGAATAAAATATTTGAGCATGTTAGACAGTTTAGACCGCAACGAGTAGCTGTTGAAAAGGTTGCGTTTCAAGCGGCTATGGAGAAAATGCTAAAGAAAAAGATGTTAGATGAGAATATGTTTTTCACACTTGAGATGGTTCAACCAAAAGGCTCAAAAGAAATGCGTATATATTCGGGTTTACAACCGCTTTATGCGGCGGGGGCTATATTCCATAAACAAGGGGCTGATTATTTATCGGAATTGGAAAATGAGTTGTTAATGTTTACTAAAGAGGGTGCGAAATCTGAGCACGACGATTTAATGGACGCATTGCAAATGGTTAATGCTATAGCTAATGTTCCTGTTGGTGGGTTTCGCAAAACTCATAATAATATTCAAAGAAAGGCGGTGATGTAATGGCAACACCAAGAAGCACATATTATTTCGGTGGAAGCGAGAGTGTGTCGGTTGCTGGTTCTGGTTCATCTTACAGTAATTATACATCTTCATCTGTTACAACGAGTACACCTATGTCAACTACTACAAAGGGTTTTATTTATTCACGTTCTCAAATAGATAATACTAAGCCAACAGTATATAACACAAAAATAGATGCTACGTATAATGTTTATAGTGGTGGTGGTAATAGCGGTTTAGGTTTTGGTTTTGGTGGTGGAGGAGGAACAAGAACAATAGTTAAAGTTATTAAAGTTAAACCTGAAGTTAAAAAACATTATACAGATGGTAGTTTGTTAAAAAAATTACCCAAACCGACAAAGACTGAATATGTTGGTTTAAAAGGTGATAAAGATATGTTTGGTTGGTCATTATTGGGTAATTGGTTGGATTGGTTAGAGAAACACAAGACAACAATAACTAAACAATATGTGTTATAGGAGGTTAAAATGAGTTGTCCTTTTAATAGAGATGTATATATTGGAGACCCATTTTTAGATTGGTTAGGTTCAACAACAGGTAAACCGTTAAGTTATTATGAAGGTAGATATAAAAAGAAAAAAACAGAAACAACAAATACTACATCAAAGCCTGAAGGTGTTACAGTTTCAACAAATGATACATCAGGTAGTTGGGGTTTTACTTCACAAGGTGCAAATATAAATTATAGTAATACTGCAAATAATAATGTGTCAAATAATAATTATAGTATGTTTAGAAGTAGAAATGCTAATACTAATACTAATATCAATAATAAAGGTTCACTAACACATAATGTTTTTAAGAGTGGATATAAGAAATTACCTTTGCCAAATTATAATATGAAAAAATTACCATTACCAAATTATAATATGAAAAGATTACCATTACCAAATTATAATATGAAAAGATTACCTTTGCCATACACTATAGGTGGTAAACAATGAATAAGATAAATGGAACTCATATAGTTCAAGAATACGATACGCTTGCGGCTAAACGCTCAACAATGGAAGGTATATGGAATGATGTAGAGAAATATTGTATGGCTGGTGTAAATCCTAACGATAATACAACAGCGACTAAAGCATATACACTTAAAAAGGATATTTACAATAATACAGCGTTTCGTTCGTCTGCCATACTTGCGTCGGGTTTATACTCTCATTTAACTAATCCAAGCTCTGATTGGTTTATGCTTGCGGCTAATAATGTAAATGAAGATAAAGGTTTTCAAGATTGGTTAAATAGTTTAGATATAGTAACTAAATACGTTCTATTCAATAGTAACTTTTATACAACAATGGCTATGGTTTATGAGAACTTTGTTCATTATGGTGTAGCATTGTTATATAGTGAATTTGACCCAATGAATGTTATCAAGTTTAGTTCATATCATCCAAGAAATTTTGTTTTTGATGAAGATGTTTATGGTAAGGTAACTAAAGTTCTTATATTATTTAAACTAACAGCAGAAGAAGCGGTAGAAAAGTTTGGTAATGCCGTAAGTGATAAGATTAAAAAAGCACTTGAAAGTAACTCTCCAGAGAATAAGAATAAACGGTTTGATTTTATTTTGTATGCTCATAAAGTGCGTAATAAAGATGGAACGGTTATGACAGAAGATGTGTATGTTGAGAAAGAAAGCAAGAAAATAGTATCTCAACAAATACACAATACGCCAGAGTTGCCGTATATAATAGCACGTTGGAGTAAAAAGAATAATTATCTATATGGTTCGTCGCCATCAATGGTGGCATTGCCTGATGTTAAAACATTAAATAGGATAGATAAATCTGTAACTGAAGCATTAGAAGCGGCAGTGCATCCGCCGATGTCATTGCCGTATGATGGTTATATTGAGCCTATTTATTTAACGCCTGGTGGTTTAAATTATAGATTAACGTCAGACCCGAAGGATAAGGCAGAGCCATTATATACTGTAGGTGATATATCGGCAGGTATTAAGGCTAAAGAAGAGGTAACGCAAAATATACAAGAAGCGTATTTTGTAGACTTATTTATGATGTTGCAAGATAATACGATGACAGCAACAGAAGTTATGCAAAGGGCTCAAGAAAAGATGTTATTGCTTGGGACTGTGGTTGGTAGAATTACGCACGAATTGCTAACGCCGTTAATACGTAGGGTATTGGACATAATGTTTAAGTATGGTATAGTTGCCAATCCGTTTAATATAAATCCGTATGGTGCTTTGGATATTCATTATTTATCACCGTTAGCACAAGCACAAAAAGCGGGTAAATTCAATGGTATGTTACAAACTATGAATACGGCGTTACAAATAGCACAGCTTAAGCCTGAAATACTTGACAATATAAATACTGATTACTTCATTAGGGAAATAGGTAATTTACTATCTGTTCCATCGCCTATGTTTGTTGATATGGATACAGTTAATAATGAGAGAGAGCAAAGAGCTAAAGCTATTGAGCAACAACAAAAAGCTCAAGCATTACTTGATAATGCAAAGGCTATCAAACAGTCAAGCGGTGCTCAAAAAGATGTTGCTATGGCTAAAAAGATAGAGCAGGGAGGGTAGATGATTGACCAAAAAGCGTTAGTTAGTAGGATTTTTGACGGTAAAGATGGTAAAGAGTTTGACAAATTATTGCGTAGGATATGCGGAGTTGATAGCTTAACCATTATGAACCCAGACCCTTACTTAACTTATTTCAATGAAGGCAAACGGTTTGTATATAATTATTTAGAAAAAATGAAGGAGGGCAAGTTAGATGGAAGCAGACAATCCACAGTTGCAAGAACCGACGACAACGACGGAGAATAGTCCGAATGATGGCGGTGGTAATGGTAATGTATCTCCACAGCAAATATCTCCAGAACAAATATTTGGAGAATATGCAAATGAACCAAGCATACAGAAGTTTAAAAATCCGCAGGATTTAGCGAAAAGTTATCTTAATCTTGAAAAGCTTTTAGGTAAACAGCGTATACCGATACCAGAAAAACCAGAAGATTATGAGGTAGTTTATGATGCTTTGGGTAGACCACAAGACCCAAATGAGTATGAAATACCCGAAGTATTAGCTAAAGAAATATATCAAGGTAACGATGAAGCATTAAATAATCTTAAAGGTATGTTGCATAAATTAGGTTTAAACAAGCAACAGGCAAGTGAGTTGTTAAATTGGTATACGGAAGATACTATTGCGGCAAAGCAACAGTATGAAGCAATGGCTAATCAAGAAATGGAAAAAACTGTTCAAGCATTGCAACAGGAATGGGGAGATGCGTTTGAAGAGCGTATGCAGAAGGCTTCAGCTGTTTACAATCAGTTTAGTGATGAAACAAAAGCATTGATAGACCAAAGCGGATTGGGTAGAAATAAAGAGTTTATAGATTTTATGTATAAAATGGGTAATTTAACTATCGATGGCAATAACTTTATAGACAATCCGAATTCATTACAGATTAAGGTTGAAGATGCTAAAGCAGAGTTGTCAAGAATAATGGGTGATAGAAATCATCCGTATTACGATAAGTATCACCCAGAACATAATAACGCAGTTAAGGCAGTAGAAGATTTATATAAAATAATTTATGGCAAAGAAAATACTTGACAACACAAATAGAATTTTATAGTATAATTATAGATTTAGGCTTTTCCTTTTCCTTTTCCTTTTCATTAACCCTCGGTAGCACCGATTTCTTGTCGTAACGCCTCCGTAGGCGGGAGAAATTCCCGCCTATTTTTTTGTATTATATACTTGACAAAGTAATTTATTTGATATATACTATATGTAGTAAACTATTGTAGGATAACTGTATCCTCTACAGCCCTACATTATTTCGGTTTACTGTTAGCAGACCTTCCATAGTGAAGACAATCTGTAGGTATAGGCACTATGTCTAACTACAAAAAATAAAATAAGGAGATTGTCTTATGGGTTATATTGATACCACGTTTGTAAAACAGTATTCCGATAATATAATGTTTGCAGTTCAGCAAAAGGGTTCGAGATTTAGGGGTGCTGTTAGGGAAGAGGTTTTGAGAGGCGAAGAGGGATTCTTTGATACCATCTCAAGTGTATCAGCCGCACAGGTAACTGATGATTTTACAGCTGGGAATATGCATCCAACGACTGTTTATACTGATACAGAATTTACGAGAAGAAGAGTTTCTCAAGTATTTTTGAGATGGGCAGATTTAATTGAGAGTAAAGATGTTGCAAGAATGCTTGTTGACCCAACGTCGCATTACGTTCAGGCTGGTTCTTGGGCTATCACAAGGGGTTTAGATGACCTTATTATAGCCGCCGCAACAGGAACAGCTTATGCTGGCAAGACAGGAACAACAGCCGTTTCTTTGCCATCAAGTAATATAATTACTGATGGTGGAAAAGGTATGACTATTGATAAGTTGATACAGGCTAAAGAAATACTTGACGCCGCAGATGTTGACCCTGAAGAACCAAGATTTTTAGCAATGACTTCAAGACAGTTTAGTGATTTGCTAAAAACTACAGAAGTAACGAGTGCTGATTATGATACAGTTAAAGCTCTTGTTAGAGGAGAGATAAATACATTTTTGGGCTTTACGTTTATTAGAAGTGAGAGATTAGCTACCAAGACAGCAGAAGATACGAAAGGCACAGATAATATTTGTTTTGCCTGGACGTATGAAGGCTTGTTACTTGCTATGACCGAAGCACCGAAAGTTAGAGTAACAGAGAACCCAGAGAGGAACTTTGCAACGGAAGTATTTATTGAGATAGGTGCTGGTGCAACAAGGATGGATGAAAGAAGGGTGGTTGAAATAGATTGCGAGAGACTATAGGTAAATATCAATGATTAACGTTGATATAGTCAATCAAGCCCTCCAAGTGATAGGTGTTTCGCCTATCACTTCCTTTGATGAGGAAATAGAACAAGCAAGAAAAGCCAAACAAATATATGATACTACTTTACAATTTTTATTATCAGAACATAGATGGAATTTTGCTATTAAAATAAAGAAATTGCCATTACTTACTAACAATGATTTATCGGATATGTATGAGTATTGCTACTCAAAACCATCGGATATAATTAAAATAGTTGAAGTTATAGATGTAAATGGTTACGAGATAAAATATCTTGACCAAGATGGCAAAATATATACGAACGATGAAAATGCTTATTTGAGATATGTTTTTTATCTTGAAGACGCTAATAAGTATCCGCCGTATTTTGTTGAAGCATTAAAATATAAACTTGCTTCGGAATTATCTATATCATTGGTTGGTAGAACGGATTTGGTGCAGTTGATGTATAATCAATATACCATTGCTTTGCAAAAAGCTAAAGCTTTTGATGCGCAACAAGGAACGCCGGGCAAAATGGTATATCGTTCAGAATGGCTTGAGGGACGATGAATAGAATACCTGTATTATTGAATAGATTTTCTATAGGTGAAATATGTCAAGAAGCATACGGTGGAGTTGATAACGCATATTACAGGAATTCGTTAGCAGAGTGTAAAAATGCTTTAATAACGCCATTTGGTAATGTTAAGAAACGAACAGGAACTAAATATATAGCAACAGCTAATTGTGATAATGTTAGGTTTATACCGTTTGTTTATAGTAAAACTCAAGCGTATGTTTTAATGTTATGTGTTTCTCACGGTGGTGATGTAAATGATAATAGGATTTATTTTTTAACTAAAGATGCTTTTGTAGCGGATACATCAACAGAATTGCCTTATTATATATCGATGCCATATACAAAAGATGATGATTTGAATGAGATACAGTATATTCAAAAAGATGATATTATGTATCTTGCACATAAAAATCACCCAATCCAAAAAATAATAAGGCACGATGAAGGCGATTGGTCTATTGATGATGTTTCATTTATAACTGATTTTATAGTTATCTATGGTGATGGTGCAAAAGCTGATATTGAAGCTAAATTACCACCTGATTTTGTAGAACCTAACAAAGTTAAATTAACATATACGGTAGGTGGAACAGAACATACTGTTACAGATGATGGCAATGGTAAATTCCCAGCGTCAAATCATATAACGTCAACTAATAGTATAGATTATACTACAGGCAGATTATATGTTAAATTTGACCAAGCGTTGGACGAAAATAAGCCTGTGAAAGTGAATTTTTACAACTTTGAAAATCCTTATCCTTCGGTTGTTTCATTTTATAATAATAGACTTTTGCTTGCTAATTTTAGTAATCACGGACAGACAATATGGGCATCTAATTCTGCGGCGTTTGAGGATTTAACAGTAGGCGCTACAGACAGCTCGGGTTATATGTTTACTGTAGCAAGTCAAGAAAATAATGAGATACGTTGGATAAATGGTTTAAATAAATTGCTAATAGGCACAGCAGGTAGTGAATTTGTTGTTACGGGTGGAACAAATGGAATAACGCCAACAAGTATAAATGTAACAAAACAAAGTAGTATAGGTTCGGCACACATACAGCCTGTAACAATAGGCAATCAAACGGTTTATATTCAAAGATATGGAACTAAAGTTTATGTAATGATGTATGATTATTTAACAGATACATATAAGTCAGAAGACACAACAATACTTAATAATGATATTTTAAGAGATGGCGTTGTTTCTGTAGTGTATCAACAACAACCGTATAGTCGTATTTGGTTTTTAACTACTAAAGGCGATATTAAGATACTTACTTATGAGCCAGCACAAAAGACGATTGGTTGGCATACTATAGAGACAAATGGAATATTTTTAACTATGGCGTCTATACCTGCAATAACAGAGTCTTACGATAGAGTTTATGTTGCGGTTAAGCGTGGCGATAGTATAATGATAGAAGCGTTTGACAATGAAAAAACCGATGATTATTTTGATAGTTTTTATGTAGATTGTGGTGGTGCGTATAAAGATGAATTTATTGCTATAGATGAAATAAACGTACCATATTTACCTAATGGTACTGAATTATCTATATTAACTGATACAGGTATACATCCGAATGTTATTGTTACTGATGGAAAAATAAAGTTGCAATGGAAAGCAAAAAAAATTATTTATGGATTACCGTATGAAACATATATCAAAACATTGCCAATTGAATTTTATGGTGATGGTGTTAATACAATAAATGTGAAAAAGAAAATAAACTATTTAACTTTGAATTTGCTTAATTCTATGGGTGGGGAAATAGGTGTTAGTTTTGATAATACAGATACTTTATTTTATAGATTATTATCTTATAATATGAATGAGTTAGTGCCATTGTTTACGGGTTTTAAGAATATAATTTTTAAACAAGGTTATGGGGTTAATGCGTCAATTGCTATGAAGCATACTGACCCTGTTCCGTTTAATATTTTGGGTATATCTTGTATTCTTGATGTATCAGATAATTAGGGGTAGAAGTGAGTAAGCATACTTTTGTTGGTAAAGCTCTTGGTGCAGTAGGCGGTGCTGTAGGAGCGGCTGTTGGTAGTGTTATACCTGGTGTTGGAACTGCTATAGGCGCAGGTATAGGAGCGGCACTTGGTAGTGGAATATCTGCGGCCGAACAAGCTCACGCACTCAATAGAGCCGCTGACAGGCAGTATCAAGCACAATTAAGTGCTCAAGAGCAACAATATCAACTTCAACAGCAACGTTATCAATATTATGTAGATAAAGTATTGCCACTTAAACAACAGGCGGCAGCGTTAGCATCGCAAGAAGCATATAGCGCCGCTATGGCAAATGCCGCAAGTGCGCAGTCGGCTATTGCCGAAATAATGGCAGAAGCACAAGCCGCCGTTAATGAGATTGCCGAACAGACACGGGAACAAAAAGACGCAGTATTAAGACAAGAACGCCTTAAAAAAGGCACATTGATGGCATATTATGCGTCGCACGGCGTTGAGTTTGTAGGAACGCCAATGATGGTTCTTGTCGACCAAATGAATGAGTATGCTAAAAGTTATGATAACTTAAATAGAAATATGGAAAACAGGATTAACGCAATACGCACTAAAGCATCTGTTGCAGCTGGTAGATATGCGCAAATGGCGGCTAATTATGCAAGACAGGCACAGTATAGCTTGTTAGCTGGACAATTAAAGCAAAAGCAATTATTAGTAGAAGCGGAATTATATAAGCCTGTTAAACCGATTGCACCACCAAAACCACATCATACAAGTACATTTGGAGCGTTTTTAGGTGGTGCATTGACAAATAGTGTTACGGGTTATATGACAAAAGGTTTAACATCATTATTAACACCATCGCCGTATACAACAGTATCACCGATGATTGGTGGTTATAGCACAATGGGTGGTGGAGTTGGTAATACAAATAGTTGGGGACTTGGCAGTGCTTGGGCTGTATAGGAGCATAGTATGAGATATACTAATAGTTTAAATTTATATAGCAATAAAGTTTTTGCGTCGCCTGCTATGAGTGTTGGTCAAACATCATTTGTTGCTACAAGACCTGATTATCAGGTAGCAAGAGCAACAGCTGGTTTGGCTAATTCTATGGAAAAGGTGATGAACTTTAAGTATCAGCAACAGCTTAACGATATAAATACACGTTATAAATATGAAATGCAGTCTATAAATAATCAGTTAAAACAAGCAAATGAGAATATAAAGTTGCTATCAACGATTGGCAATGCTATAAATCAAGGTTTA
>Ga0256842_1000450_pt1 | contig 36327 bp, 41 predicted proteins | sample 4559240metaG_FD_185973 | JGI IMG/M metagenome (GOLD analysis project Ga0256842, IMG submission 185973) | Hydrothermal vent microbial communities from Guaymas Basin, Mexico - 4559-240 | ecosystem: Environmental > Aquatic > Marine > Hydrothermal vents | place: Mexico: Guaymas Basin | collected...
AGAGGGTGATGTTCAGAAACTGAAACAAGAGGCCGAAAAGTCAGTCAAACCCATTTACTTTGAAGTAAGGTTTAGAGCTCACGATGCAGGACATAATATAGTCACGGTTGATAAAGATAGCGTAAAAGTGTCCAAGATTGATGAGAAACTAGGAAAGAAAGTTTATGGAAACTAGTCAGATTCTGGGGCTGCTCCCCCAGAATCTTTTCTCAACTACCATAATTTTTTTTGGAGAGTGAAATGCAATTGACTCATGAACAACAAACAGCAGTTGATGCAATAGCTCATTTAGATAATCATCTTGTTATCAATGCATTTGCAGGAACTGGGAAAACAACTACTTTGAAAGCTATAGCTGAAGCTTATCCTCAATACACATTTCTTTATTTAGCATTTAATAGATCCGTTAAAGAAGAAGCTACACAAAAGTTTCCAAGCAATGTCAAAGTTTATACAACTCATGGATTAGCATATAAATGGTATGTATCGAATATAGGAACACCTCACTTTGATTATGATGCATTAAGACCTTACAATATAGCTACTGAATTTTTTGTTCCTTATAATATTGCATCAGGAGTTGTTTCTGTACTTCATGACTTTTTTAATTCAATTGATTTGGATATAGATGATATAACTTATGAACATGTAAGGAAATTTAGAGATAGATATGATTCACCATCTTATGCTGCTAAAAAGATTTCAAGTATTGCTAAGGATATTTATAAACAAATGATTAATCAAGATCGTCCTATTGTACATGATTTCTATCTCAAATATGCTTCTGAACAATCCAGTTTATATAATTTATTTGAACCTTATGATTTCATTCTTTTAGATGAAGCTCAGGATACGAATCCTGTTGTTTTCAAAATTCTTCTTAATTCAGGCAAACCAATTATTGCTGTAGGTGATGTTCATCAGAAAATCTATGGTTTTAGAAATGCTATTGATGTTATGACTCGTTTGAAGAATCAATATGATGCAAAAGTATTATATCTTACAGAATCATTCAGATTTCCACAACAGATAGCAGATTTGGCATATGAATTGCTTCTTCTTAAAACAAAAGATGAAGATTTACCACCTATCAAAGGACGAGGTCCTAAAGACAGTAAATCTAAAACAAAAGCTTATATTACACGGACTAATGCAGAAATCATTAAACAAATTGCAAGGATGGATGAAAATCATGACTTCTATACATATAGAACACCATCCGAAATTTTTCACCTACCTATGGCTATAGCATCAGTCTTTTTTGATTACACACCACCTATTAGAATTCCTGATAATCTAATAAAATTTGTGAGTTGTTTTGATTCATTTGGTGACTTGAAAGAGTATGCAGAAGATGCTAAAGACATTGAGGTGAAGAAGTCAGCTGATATTGCAAATGACTATAGACATAGACTAACAGAATTATATAGATTATTAAGAAAGAAGAATAGAAAGAGAAAAGGATTATGTATTCTGACAGCTCATACATCAAAAGGATTGGAGTTTGGTAGTGTAGTAATGGGACAAGACTGGGAGTGGAGACCAGGTAATAAGTCACAACAAATACTAGAAGAGTATAATCTGCTATATGTTGCCTTAACAAGAGCAATTCATACATTACATCCTAATGATATCATAAAACAAAAACTCAAACTAGGTGAAAATTTCTTTGTTGATTGTAGTTGCAAAACAATTGATGAATTATTCTGAAGAGATTAATTGGTATTAAGCCATATAACCAATGGATATACTTCATTTTTCAAAGATCTTGTTTGTGAAACTAAAATATATTCTGATGGTATAACAAATGTATTTCGCGACATATATCAATGTTTAAGTTGATGACTATGCCAACAAAAGATTTACAGGGAGTGACATATGGATGTCAAACAAGAGTTGCTTAAGTATTTCTCAAACAAAGATGAAGCACGAAAAATCCTTAAGGACTTAGGTTTGTCCGATCAGGAAATTGAAGAACGCATCAATTGTAATCTTAATGAAATTCTGATATATGAAACAGCCCATAGAATCATTGATCAATTAGCTGGATTTTCTGATAAGATTTTAGAAAAGTTTGCGAAAATCCTAAATGTTAAAGATAACAGATTTTCATTTAAAACAGAATACTTGTTTAAAGCTGTTTACTTTCTCAGGAAGAAAGCATATGCACAATACATAATAGAACGTGAAGGTGAATTGATTCAAGATCTTAGTCAATCTGGTATTGGTGTCAAATCTGATGTTCCAGAAATGACAAATGAAATGATGAAACACTTATTCAAAGTTATTATCTTTACAAACAATGATAGAACTCTGATTCTAAAAGCTGTTGATAGTTGGAAAAACAAATTCAAACAACTTATCAAGCAAAGATCTGTTTCAATTTGCATACCATGCGGTTTCAATAAAGATCTATCTGAATATAAAACGTTGAATGATTGCATAAGAGGAATGCTTTTCTATAATGAATTGATGGGTCAGGAGATTTTCAAACCAGGAACTAAAGGTTTCAAGATCTATATCAAAGGAATTGACTATGCTAAACTAGGTTTGGATGTTAAACAGTATTATGACTTACTTAAAAGATTTTTTGAAAAGTATAAAATCAAAACAAAGAAACGTTTAGAAGATAATGTAAACAGAATTGTAATTCCAGATGATTCTGAAACAATTCCAGATTGGATCATATTGGATGAAGATACTATTCTTGATAAGATATTTGTTTCCAAAGCTAATGAAGTCTTGGAACCACTAGGCATACAGGTTTCATTACAATCATCACAACAATTGATGGAGCTATTCTAATGGATGAAAATGTCTCTCTGTTGTTTCTTGTTGTTATTCTTTCTATTTGTCCGTTATTTGCACTTGAATTAGGAGTTAAAAGATGAAGAAAGTGCTACCATTATGTCAATCTTGGCGTATGATTGATGATGAACGTTTCACTATAAGTGTTAGCAATGATGATTTTGAATTCATTAAACAAAAACTTAAAGAAGAACAACTTCCTATTATTTCTCAAGATATATTACAAGTTGGAAGTTTAACGGTTATGGGAGAACCATCTATTCTTGAAAAGTATAAGATTGCACATGTAATAGATGTTGAAGGAGATCATGTCGTTCTTTCAAATGAAGTTAGTGACAAGTTCAGATATGTAATACCACTTTTCTTTGCTGATAAAGAAATAATAGAACCTATGCAACATGTACTAACATTTGGTGTGTTTCAAGTGCTTGGTGGAATTGCTATGTATGATGATTTGAAACTTCATTAGTGAGGTAATGATGTTTATAACATGGTTGATTTATTCCATCATTTTCGGTTTGTTAGTGCTAGGTGAAGCAATCCTGTCTGCTATTCTAGCTGGAATCTTTTGTTTCTTGATGTCACCCGCAATTGCAATGGCTTATCAAAGTCATTTCTGGTTAGGAATGAAACAAGCTTTTATTTTCATATGGATGGTTATGTTAACTATTGTTGATATAATTGTAGTTGTGTGGCAAATACTTAATGATTAGGAGTGATTAGCCATAAGGAGGTAAAATGAAACAGAAATTCATGGATCATTTTATGCATCTTGTATTTGAAGTTGGGAAACTTTCAACTTGTTATAAAAGAAGTGTTGGTGCTATCATAGTTTCACCTGATTATAGAATTCTATCCACAGGTTACAATGGAACACCTTCTGGTATGATAGAATGCAAAGAAGTATCAACAATTCTTGAATGGATATATGAAACATATATTACAAAACTTTCTGATAATATGAGTTGGGATACAGTTACATTCACACAAATGATTGAATCATTGGAAACCATTACAGATAAAATTTCAACTGGAAATATTTCAAAATTGGATATTGATAATGGAGCTGTTTGGTCCATCATTGAAAAATACAAATCTAATACAACAATGTTAATTGGAACATTCTCAAAACTTATAGATAAACTAAAATGTTTTGATTACAATGAATTAAAGACTTACAAAAATCAGAGTGTTACAGAATTTATAGCAGATTTCAACTTTGTACATTACAAGTATGAAATACATGCTGAACAAAATGCTATTGCACAAGCTGCATCTCATGGAATCAATATTAGAGGATGTACAATCTTTATTCCTATTATGCCATGTTTAGATTGTGCAAGACTGATTGTTGCATCTGGAATCAAGACTGTTATCTATAAGGATCCATACATAGATAAGAACTATAATGAACAATCTGTAAACTTTCTCAAAATGAATGATGTGAACGTAATTCAATATTAGAGATAGAATACAACTGTAAAAGGAGGTCTATATGCTTAGTACGGTAAAATATACTTTGAAAAGGCTATTTAGATTTACTTCAAACAATCAACAAAATTCTAATCAACATGAAGATTCCATTAAGATTGGATATGGAGTTAACTGGTTCTTAACAAGGAAATGCAATCTTAGATGCTCTTATTGTGCTGTTGTAAATAGTCAATCATTCAAAGAAGCTTATGGACATATAGACCCGTTTAAGAAAGATATTGATATTGAAGAAGCAAAAGAATTCATTAGAAGATTAAAGAAACATAATCCAGAAGCATTTCATATGTTTCTTGGTGGAGAACCTACTGTCTATAAACATCTACCAGAATTAGTTGATTTTTGCAACAAAGAAGGTGTTCTTTATACTGTTATTACGAATATGACAGATTATTCCTATAACAAAATAAAAGAGATAATTGACAATGTAGGGTTTCTTAATGGTTTATCATTCACAGTTGATCCTGTATTATGGGATGATAACTATCCAAAAGATGATGATAGATATAAGAAATCAAAAGCAGCTTATGAAAAATTCATAACATTGAGAAATGATCCAAGAATTAGAGAATTCGTTGGTATAGTTGGTGTTGATAGCCAAAACATCAAATATCTTCATAGAATGTGTAGAGAGCTTACAGATGCTGGTGTTTGGATTGATTTGATTCTTATGGAAACTAAACTTAATAAGTATTATGATTTTCCATCAGCTTTGGATTATGATTTGCTTGTTTGGGATACAGAAGAGCACAGAAAGATTCTAATGGAAGTTTATGAGAAAGCTGAAAAAGGAGAATATACAGTACTATTTCATCCCGTAATCAAATATAAAATGATTCCAAATCTTCCACAAAAGTATATATGCACAATAGATAAAAGATTAGATACGATGACTATTGATGCTGATGGAAAACTTAGGCTTTGTTTACGAATTAGAGGAGTTAATACACAAATGTTCCATATGCTAGATATATTAGATGAAGATGGGAATTTAACAGAAACATTCAAGGACGTACTACATGCTATGCAATTGGATAAGAAAAATCTTTGTTACGGATGTCAATGGACATGTCCTATGGCAGGAGAATTAATAGCTGATGGTATCATGAGTCCAGAACTGATGAATCATAGAACTACAATGCTTAAACCTAGAATTATTTAGTGATTTCCAAGAGAATGAGAATCCAGGAGATGTTATGGGACGTCTTTCAGAATTAGGGCGAAGGTTCAAGGAAATAGAATCTAAGTATGAGCAGAAGTTAAACCCAGAAAAGTTTACAGTAATTAGATTGGATGGTCATAAATTCCATAGATGGACTAAACAACTTGAAAAACCATTTGATATAAGAATCATATTAGCATTTGTAAATGTTATCAATTATCTTCACAAACGACTTGGTCCAATTATGAGGTTTGCATATGCTCAATCTGATGAAGTTTCTTTGATTCTCTTTCCAAGATCTTATGTAATCAAGACAGATGATTTACAAGACTTATTCTTACCATATAATCTCAGAATGCAAAAACTTGTATCATTATTAGCATCATTTACGGCAACAGAATTCCATAAAAACTTTAAAGCTGTTACAAAAGAATCTGTTAGAAAAATACAACATTCTATTAAAGAAATGTTTGATTCTAATAGCCAAGTAGAATTTAATATTCCCAACTATCCACCTAATTTTGACTGTAGAATATTTCAATTGGATTCTATGGATGATGTTGCTGAATATATTAAATGGAGAAGAATTGATGCTATAAGGAATTCAAAGAATATGTTTGCTTATTATTTCTTGAGTCATAAACAATGTCTGAATCTGACATCTAATCAGAGAATTCAAATGGTGAAAGAGAAGTTTGGTGCTGATTACTATTTGCTACCTAGTTACTTCAAGGTTGGTTTACCAATGAATTTTGATAAACATAATCACTTGGTAACATTTGGATTTACGTCTGATCCATATGGTGAATTACTTGATATTATGGAAAATACAACAGTTCAAGGAGGTCAAAATGGCTGATATAATAGTTATCGGAATTAACCCAAACAATATAATAATTGGAAAACTTATTGAAGAAAAAGATTCAACTCTTGTTGTAGAAGCACCTATAGCAGTTTCTTATGTTATGCAACCAGATGGTTCGATAGGTCAAGCTGTAGGTGTGCTTGATCCTGTCATAGGAATTGATGGTCAGTATGAAATCAGAGATTATAAGTTTAAGATAACAAAATCTGAAAAATTGGCTGTTTATAAAGATTTGTATGATAAGGTTATAGCGGAGATTAAAGCAAAACAGACAGGTTTGGTGTTGAATGCTTCAGAAAAAGATATGGAACAACTTGGAAAACAATTGAGCTTGTTCAAGACGAAATAAGTTGATGGCCTCATGGGAGCAAGTGTAATCCCATGAGGCCATTTTTTTTGTTGTCTTAACAGTATTCTAATGTGAAATAGTTTAGTAGATTTTCAGTAGATAATGATGAATAAATTGTTAGATTTGTAAATGGTGGTTCATAGTGTACTGTTGAACGTGTAAATGTAGATGAAGTAACTGATTTAACACGATTAATAAGATCGTAGTATTTTTCTGATGTATGTCCACATTTACTTGAGAATGAGCTTGTTGATAAATTCTTCCTAGCTATAACGACACTGTTATTGTAATTAAATGCTAATCCATATGCACCTACAAGAGTTGACTTTAAATTGTCTGAAGAAGAACCTGTGAACGTTAGTACTTTAGCTGTACCTGATAATGAATTCCTTGGTAATTGTATAATTTTACTTGACGTAATGAAATAGTTGTTCATTGTATCTGTTCCGGCCACTCCAATAAATTCATTTGAGCCAACTAATAGGTATTGTTGTAAGTCATATCTATAAAACAATCTGTTTGGATAACCACGAGTTATTTGAAAGTAAGGACCAATAAGACTTTTTGTAGTATCAATATGACACCCTAAACCATATGAAGAATCAATACTGTGTACCTCATAATCAGTACTTATTTCTTTACATGCATTATTCGTTGTATTCCATATTCGAATACCATTCGAAGTTTTCATTACAATATGAAATTTATCTAGATATAGAAATGACCATAACTTATTAGTAACATCACTAAACCATATAGCATGTGTATATGAGGTAGTTACTTTGTACACTGTAGAGTAACCGTTTCCAGTTAAGTATAATATACCTGAATCAGGAGAATAAAATGAATCAAAGAATTTTATATCTGAATTATCGTAGGATAAATTTTCTTGTGATACCTTACCACTTAATCCGGACAGGGAATTGTAGTTTGTAACAACAAAGTACATCCAACCTTGGCCGTTTAGGCCAACATGAAGCTTTAAATCATTATTATCGTAGAAATATTTGAATGAAAGATCTACATTTCTTGCACTACCTATTCTTGTGCAAGTAAAGTTTTGATTAAGACTATCTACAAATCCTAAGTAGTATGTTCTCCAATCAGAATATCCGGTTGGTCTAGAAAATACAAAGAATGTATACAATGCATATGAAGTGATACCATCTATAGTAATATCATTTGTTTTTGGAATTAATCGTATGAAAAATCCTCCACCTTTCACTAATACACTTACATTCTTTGATGAATAATCTGTATGGTTTTTGTCTCTTGCATAAGCTGTAAACGTAACAGTTGTATCACTAGTGTAATTTGGAAAGGTTACTGAAAATGAATTTGATGTTGATTCTGAAGATGGTGAAATAGAAACAGCTGAATCTGATGATGTGAGTTTGTAATAAATCTGATCTCCTTCTGGATCACTTGCATTTATAGTAGCTGTATAAGTTTCACCACCATATAATGTATTAGAAGACCAACTTACAGAATTTACAGTAGCATTTGCATTAGCTTCAACATGAAAAGAATAAGAAACTGATTTAGATTTATTTCCTAAATCATCTGTAGCATAACATGTAACAGTTATTGTTTTGTTACTATCAGAAGTAAATGTTGTAACATTATAAGTTGAACCAGTTCCAGAACCACCATGAGAGTCTGACCAATGATATGTAATGGTTCTATTTCCAAAAGCTGAAAATGAACCTGATGCCTTAAAAGTTGCAGTTTGTCCAGCTGGAACAGACGATGGTCCACTTATAGTAGGAGGAGACACAAAGTATGCTTCTGTAGTAGTGATATTGTCTAATCTTTCCATAAGCTCATTTGAAAGTTTTGTATTTTCTATGAAACGATCATCCAACTTGTTCATTTTTATTAACTCCTAAGAGAATTAAGGAAGCTTGTGTCAGGTTTAGGGAATTGATCCTCCAATAGAGTGCGATTGTATATAGGAAACTCTTCAGGATACGTTTTTGATAGAATTAGTTTATCTTGTTCTTCTACCCAATCCCATATTTTTTCAATCCAAAATTGATAAATAGCAGCTATACAACCTTGTATAAAAGATTCCTTAAATTTAGCTTGATCATCAGTTGATAAAGACTTAATGGTATCGTTTAACAAAGTGAATGTATGTTTGTTATAAGCTTCAAGGAACATATTTGTTATTGTTGATTCTGTTGCTTGAATATTGTTGAGTACTAACAAAGAAAGACAATAAATCTTTTTAACTTGAGCTGTATTCTGGAGTTCTGTAAGAATTTCTTGATAAGATGAACCCCAATCAAATAGACTGTCTCTAATGTAATCCATCACAAGTCTATCTAAGTCTTGTAATAAGACACCTTTGAATTCATCGTAACGCTGCTTTTTAATTTGCTCAATTTCTTCTTCTGTTTTAGGTGTTACAACATAATTCCCATTTTCATCTTGTGATAGTGTATAGTAATCTAAATTCATATAAGGAGCCTTAGTATCATCTAATGATACAACAGTATACATATCTTTATCAGCATCAACAACCACAATTGGCTTTGTTGTAATAGCTTTAATGACATTATTCAGTTTATCTATTAAGAAGTATTTCATCGATTTCTCCTCTTATTAGAATTGTGGAAACTTTGGAAAAACAATTGAATTAAGGTCAATTTGTTCCAGATCTGTTTTAGATGTTTTGGAAGTTATCTCATTATAAACTGACCAATATACATCCTTCACACGTTTTAACCATGCTATACGTGCTGCAGACTTGATAATTTGTTCCCAATGAGGTTGTTCTTGTTGTGGAAGTGTTGAAACTATATCGTTAAGTGTTTTCGTACCATCTAGTATTTCATTAGCATATGTTCCAGCTTGTTTATAAAGTTGATCAGCTGTATATGATGAGTTTATCATTAAAAGAGCAGCACCATGATAATCTTTATCAGCTAAATCTGATTGTTGTTTCCATGAAGGATAATATTGTTTGATTGTTTTTGAAGTGATTCTATTAAGCTCATCTATGAGGTCTTGCTTTAAAACAGCTATTTCCAAAGATTCATCAACAACCCATTTGTTTGTATCACTATCCCATTTACATTGTCTTTTATCATAGATTTCACCATCCTGATATACAGCATTTGAACCTAACATACTAGCTTTGTCATATATATCTTTTGTAACTTGTACAAGATCTTTCATTTCTGTACCGGAGGCAACTGCAGCTACTACACAGTTTCGATCATCTAAATCTAGGTAATAAAACATAGGAAACCTCCTTTTACAGTTGTAATTGTTGTAAAGCCTTATTGTAAGTTATCTAACATGTATCATTTTTCCTTGCTCCTGAAGTCTGCCATTAGGTCGATTTCAGGAGATCAACGGGAGAGTTTGAAACTCTCCCAGGCCTAGGTAATCTTTGAAATCTTAGAGATTATCTAGGTCCTTAGATATTAGGCATAAGAATATAACAAATGATTTCATATATACCAATAGAATGATTTTGTATTCCGGATTTAACGGTAACCTTATTGTTTGATAATCTTACTGGAAACAGGAATGATACTCCTGCCCATCCATCTGGGTTGTTTGGTGTGCACATACGCTCTCTCATTGCTAATGTATTACCAATATAGACACCACAATCATACCAAGCACCATCTCCTGCATCAGACGTTGCTCCTAGTACATAAATAACAGCATAGGCAAACGTAAATTTATCAGGAAGTGTGAATGAATACGAAGAAGGTTTGTTTAGAGTATATTGAACAACATCCCATTTATAAAAGTTACTTAAATATCTTCTAAATCTAGGTTCACATGTATCATCGCTTACATTTGTTAAATCATTATATGCTAATTGATTTAAACCTCCATTAGCATAAACATCACCATCAATGAATAAATGACATGCTCTTGGACCTGTATTGTTAATTGCTACATACGTATCTACACCGAAATCACGATCTATTGTAAAACCACCAACCTTATGTAATTCAGGTTTTGGTGTCCAACTAGATGGTTTTGCATGTGGATCTAGTTGGAAAAACTCATTAGCATGATGACCATCTAATTGGTCTGCATCCAATCCTGAACCAGATCCATCATTTCCTTCATGCCAAACTTTGAAAAGTTCACTACCTACACGAATAGGACTTTTGTTTTTAGCTTCTTTATTAGTCCATATGTAAACTTCATTTCCAAATCTATTCAAATGGAGAGTTCCGGCTTGACCATTATTTCTAGTTTGTATATCTGAAGCACCAATTGACATGTTGTTAGATGATTTACTACCAATTGTAATAACACCATCATGAGTTAATGTTGGAAATGAATCTTTTGCAAAATAGTAGTTTGCATTTATTGTTGTATCTTGATCAGTACGTGCAAATTGTTTGGCATCTAATCCATCTAGTTTATCGGCGTCCAATCCTGAACCAGATCCATCATTTCCTTCATGCCAAATTTTGTAACGAATACTCTGTCCTAGATCTGGTATCCAATAAGGTTGTCTATCAGAAAGACCTTGAAAACCACAAAAATCATTGAAACTTTGAGGTGTATCTTTAGTAGGGAAATTTATACCAATATGTGTTGACTTATTAGATCTTTCTGCAAAGTATACACCTCTTACACCAACTATATCTCCATTATCAACAAGAATAGAAGGTGAATCTAAATTTGTATTATAATGTAGTCCTAAACCTTTTCCTTGAAACTTAGCAACTTTATGAACATCTATACCATTTTCAAATGTTATCTTTCCATGAGCAACATCATCAACATCTGATCTTAAAAACTGAGTAGAATCTAAACCATCAAGAGTATCAGCATTAATTGCAATATTACCTTCAAAAAGCGTTTTATGCAATTTCCATTTTTTAGTAGCAGGATCATAATCAGCTATTATACAATCATGATCAGTAGCATTCTTATCGAAAAACAATTTAGGTGGTTGATTATTAGCAGTATAACTCTGTGAATATCTTACATATAATGAACCAGGTTGATTTGGATCAATTGTAAAATCTATTGTATGATTCAAATTATGAATGTCACCTAGTAGTATTGTTGTTCCATCTATTAATATAACAACAGGATGTAATCGACATTGTCCAGAGTTTGGATCAAATTCTATTGTTTTATCTGTTGCCCATCCAAGAATAACTGGTTTTCCCTGAGATAATCCTAATCCAAGAAGATTCGCTCTTTCAGCTGTTATATGTGTATAAACTTCAGCATTTACTAAGTGTTTATTTGAGATATTTATCTCCATAAAACTACACCTCTATTTGTATGGTTTTAAAAGGAGAGCTATTCTTTAGATCATCAGAGGCAAAAAACTTAATGGTGTATTTACCAGAAATTGTAGGTTTGTATGTTAACTCCCATTTACCATTTCCTATATTTTGAAGCGTATAATGAGAAGTTACTCCATTTGGAGTTTCTACAATTGCATAATAATGAAGTTGTACACCATGCTCTTCAAATGCTGAATGACACCCACCAACAACTATTTGTAATGTTTGTCCAAGTTGAGGTGGATTAGGCGATATAGAATAGATAGCGGGTTCTGGTTGAACCAAATAACAGAAACCTAATACATCTATTTGTTGTTTAGCTTGAATATCTTCTGCTGTATTCTCTACAAATCTGTTATCTAAACGATTCATTTATGTTACTCCTTTTTAGGTGCTCTAAAGAATAAGACGTCATTTGCTTTAACAGCTGGAAAGTTTGATTTCAATGTAATAGTTGAATTACTAACATTTACTGTATAGTCATAATTTGGTATCAACCTTAATCTGTTGTAGTATACTTCAAGATGACTAGGATGTGATATGGAGAATCCTATACTATAGGTCCTTCTATTATTATTAGCATCTGTTGTAGTAACAACATAGTAATGCTCATTAAATACAACATTCCTTAAGTCAGAAAATGCTAGATGAGACCATGATCCCCAATCTGATTGAGTATCATCTTTAATTCTAACAGCTACATCAGTTGGACCACCTGTTTCACCATTCCATCCAATTGCAAATTGAGCACCTCTAGTGCCAGTACCTTCCATTACAACAAAACCAGAATAATATCTAGCAGGAAAATCAGTGGAATTATATGCATCAAATCCATAAAGACCATCTTTGAATGCAGAAGGTGATGGTGATTTCTGATTAGTAGGAAATACAGTAATATCAATTTTTTTGGATGATATGCCAGCGCTTTGAGCTTTTTGTCTAAAATCATCATCACTTACATTTGTTAAATCATTATATGCTAATTGTTTTTGACCTTCATTAGCATAAACATCGCCATCTATAACCAAATGACATTTTCTTGATCCTGCATTATGGAATGATAAATAGGAGTCTTTACCGTAATCTTGACTTATTTCTACACCACCCACAATATGAAATTCACTACGAGGATTCCAAGTGCTTATTTTAGATGGACCTTTAACCTTTATTGCAGATACTTGATATTCTGATTTGACTATCTTACCACTTGACCAATAGTACTGAAGCAAAAGTTGCGTATGACTTGCATTTATAGGATGATCTGTAATTCTAAGCATAGCTGGATGTTGTTGATTGTTATCACTTTTCCATTCATAATTTACATAGAGATAAAGTACACTTGGATTTGTATTTATAGTAGCTGACATATATGAATTTGGATTTAGAATATCTCCAAAAGCCAAAACAGTTTTATCATAAATCACAATAAATGGATAAATTTGTAATGTTTCACCAGAACGGCTAACAGGTGGTTCATGAAGATACAAAACATTAGTCATATGCTCAACAAGAGATATCAGTGATTTGATTCCCAAAGATTTAATGATAGTCATTGGTTCTGCTGTTCTTATCTGTTTAGATGGATTTATAGCTATATCAATTGCCATTGTATTTACTCCTTGTTTATTGTAGTCTACATGAAGTTCAACATAACTAACGTAATGACAAAAAAAATTAGGTAGGAGATCCATTAGAATCTCCTACCTAACAAATTGTTTCTATTGTTCTTCATGAATTTCTCTATGAATTTTCTCACCACAATTAAGTTTATCAAACAATTCAGCAGCTTTTTTAGCTATATCATCGTAACCCCATTCTCTTGCACGAAGATAAGCTGCAAAAATAAGAGAGCATTTGTATTCACAATCAGGTCCCATTACTGGGAACTTGAGTTCTTCTGGAACAAGAAATGCTTTTTCGCCACATTTTTCATACAGTTCATGTCTATTAGATCTTCTAGATATAAATCTTCTTAAGCTAGCAGGAATTATACCTTCAAGAATACCTTTAAGAATCATTATGATAGCCTCCGATTTAGTTTATGAATTCTTGTAAGCCATACTTATAAGCATCAATAACACGATTCATCCATCCACGATAAAATTTTCTAAGTGTAGGTTTCCTATCTACAAGTTCAGTATAGAAACATGTAGCATTATTTGTATAGGATTCGTATACAAACTTTTTATCGCATTGTTTCAATAAAGATAAAGTTTTGGAACCTATGATACCATCAATTGTAATTTCATATCCATACTTTTGAATAGATTGTTGTAAAAATTTTGAAGCTCGTTTTATACCTGTATTCACACAATAGTTGAAATGAATGAAAGCTAATTTGTTACTGAATAATTCAAGTTTGTCACATTTACCTTTCAGCCAATAATCTTTATAATAGATATCTTTAGCTTGTTCAACAGTCAGATTCTTTATATCGAGATTTGGATATTGTCTTTTTGATAAGCCATATTTCGTTTCACCACCAGGATCATCTGGATCATTAACGTATCCCCCCTCCCATTTAAGAATGAAAAGAAATGATTTCTCGAATACAGAGCTATACATTGCAAACCTCAAAGTTATTTCTTAATAACTTGTTGAATTTCATCCACTTTTCGATCAAGCTTATCTATTTTAGCTTTTACTTCATGTCTTACATTCTGCATATGAAATTGCAAATCCTTCTTTAATTCTTCTAAGGAACGCTCGTATGCCTCAATACGTGCTGTTATTAAAGCAGCCTTGAAAACACCAATAGCAACACCTATAGTAAAACCAATTGCGAATGATATGAATTCAGGGACAAAGCAAGTCATCTCACACCTCCTTATCGAATCGATTTAAGCACTTTAATAAGTTTTTGTTCAGTTACAGTAAGAACACTCTCATTTTTGCTTTGATTATCCAAATCATTAAGTACAGATTGCAAAACCTTTAAATTATCTAATGCTAAAGCTACTATATCTAGACCTACAGACCAAGCATTGAAAACTTTATCTTCAGGATTTTGACCTGGCATTTCTCTCCAAACTTTTCCTACATAAGTTTTAATAAGATCTTTAAGCATTCCAAAAGCAAAACCTTCTTGATCATTTTTCAGATTCTGTTTTAGAGTTTTGAAAAACTTGTAAAAATCGGAATACTTTTCAATTGCATACTTTCTAGCAAATTTTGTCATTGAACCATTGGATTTGTAAAGACATGCTGTTAAAAATGTTTTTAGTCTTTGTATATCTCTTTCTTGCATAGCTTTTTACTCCTCATTATCTAATGTAAGGTTAAAATCTGTAAGTTTTGGAACACGTTTTGCTTCTGTTTGTGTTGCAGATTTAGCTATGTGGGAAACCATCTTTGTTTGAGCAGCAATAGATGATATCTTTTCAACAGATCTAGCACCAATGTAACCAGTTAAACCATATTTGATTAGTTCCCATACTTGATCTGGAAGATTCAATAATGGTAAATGTAGACCAAAAGCTTGACCATATGGAACTAGTACATAATTATTTGCAATTATAAATACAAATACTAACATTGTTATGGGTCGCCAATTTCTTTGTAACCAACTATGTCCAGTTGCTTCAGATACAATTATATCACCTTGCTTTTGAACCAATATTTCTTCTATTTTTGCAAGATGTTCTGTATATTGTTTTTGTATCTCTAATGTAAGCTGTTGTTTTAAAGCTTTATCTTTAACATGTTGATCAATTATATCGATTACTTTTGAACCAAGAGATGCAATTAAACCTATTACAGGAGCCACATCATTTTTCCTCACTTGATATCCAATAAAGTACTTATGAATCATAGCAATCTATTAAAAGTTCACATGACACCATTCATGTTATAGTTATGCATTAATGAAAGGACGCGTATCATTTAGTTTATCTAAATCGAGTTTTATATTTATTATTTAGTATTCATGTTGTTGAGTAGACATGAATCAACAATGATCTATGAAACAACTTACCAAACTACACAACAATGACTTCATAACTACAAAAAAAGGATCAAATCTGATCCAATAGTTTAGAATTTGCTAATATTGTTTCTCCTATGAATATCCAATTGTGGCTTTAAAGGCTTGTCCTATGAGTTTCAATATGTGATCTAATGAATCAAACAATGTCTTCCAATAAACTCTTTCTAAGAATGAATCATCAAGTTGTGGATCTAAGTAACGATTTGGTCGAAGACTAATAGCGGCTCTTTTGTAGTCTTTGTGAACAATGGCATCAATGTAAGATTCAATTGCAGATTCAAAATTGAATTTAGGAGAATTCATTTCAAGATCTTTATGTAAGTAGTCAAGAGTTTTCTCAATCCATAATTGAATTATATCATCATCTAACATTTCATTCAACATGAAACATATAAATAAATTCATTATGAATCTACCATAACTTTTCTCATAATAGGATTTTCTTTGTTCAATTATATTTTCTGGCCATTTACCCTTTTTAATATGAACAAAGTTGAATATGACAAATTCTTCAATGTTTGGATCCCATGTTATAAGGTAGAGTAGTTTCCTTAATGTATCTTGTTTAACTTTGAGTGTTACACGTTGTTGTTTATGATCATCAACATGGTATGTTTCGATAATTCCTTTTGATTCTAGTCTTCTTAGAATGGAAAGGAACTTTTGGAATGAAACTTTAAATGATTCTTTAAAAAGTCTTTGAAATTTAGGACCAAATGTTTTGTAGTCGATTATTCTTACCAATAAGTCGCCTTCTTGTTTGTGGAAGTCACCTATAAGTCCCATAAGCACAAGAATCATAGCAAATGATTCAGTTGCTCTATTTATAGAAGAATATTCCTTTCTGGATTTGAAAACTTTTTGTTGAGGAATTGCAATTGCTTTGTTGCTATTGATGCGAAATTGTTTTGGATCAAATTCAGGATCAATGTTTGACCTAATGTAAGATGTTAGTTTTCTTAATCCTGGAATTTGAGTTTGTTGTGAAACATACTTTATTGGATGAAACCTCTTTTCATATTCTTCATCATCTTTTGGAATAATAGCTTTGAAAATGTCTTCTAGTACAGCTTCATCATTTGAAATATATTTGTATAACAAACCAGTCATTAACATTGCTAACTTTTGTCTATGATTCTTAATCCAATAATGCTTAGTTATGAATTTACACATTTCTATTAGATCATATTTTAATGAAATTTGTTTAACTTTGTTATATTTACCGTAGGATTTGATTATAGGAATGATTTTACCGTCTCTAGATTCAGACAATAGATGAACTAAAAATGATCTCATCCATTGTCTGTCATAGAGACCAGTTTCTCTTATTAACTTGTAAGGAGTTGTTTTCAGAACTCCTTTATGAATTAATTTATATTGTTTATCTTTGTAAGAATGTTTAGACATTCTATATCCGTGATTTATGGAGGCGGATGTTGCTTTGTCTGCCTCCAACAATTCACTTAAAATTCTATGAGCATATTTCATGTTGAAGTCATAGGATATAGAATGTCTATAAGAACTGTTTATGAATTGATAGCCAAGAAGTTTGGCTATCTTCTTTTCTTTGAAATTCTTTAAGTATTTGAGTCCCTTGAAAGATGGAACTGGTTTTACATTAATGAAAACATGTTGGTGACCAGAACATTCATTGAATTCTGTGTCTGCATATGGAAGTCTTATGATTGACTTCTTTTTGTCAATGTCAAATCCTAATTTGGACCAGAGTATTACTTGGTTTGCCTTGTCTATGAAGGCATTTGGGGTCTCTATTATTCCTATTGGGCTTTTCCAGGACTTTTTAAGACATGGGGTCATATTTGGCCTCATGTCTTACCTCCTTTTTTCGTTTTTTTTTTGAAGTTAGAAAGAATAGAGGCACACGAAGTGCCTCAATAAACAGACAAATTTTGGTCAAAGAAAACTTTCTAATGCATTAAAATAATGGTGTTGATTTCAAAAAAAAAATTATGTAGAGACTGAAAACTATCTTAAACCATGTCTTATGTCCTGGAAAAACCCTCAAAGAGACCCCAACTCTGGTCCAAGGATTTGACCATATGCAGACACACTGGTCACCAAAACCAGTTCCTGGGACTCAAATTCTTAACAATAAATTTGTTTGAATGTTTCTTTCCATTTGTTTGGTTTTATCTTATAAAGATCAACTGCTGCTTCAAATGTCCTAAAATCTATTTCAAATGATGGACATTGTTTTCTGAGTTGTTTTAGAAATTCAAGAATCTTAAGCTTTTCTTCACGAGAAAGTTCTTTAGCAACATAATCAATTAACTTTTCAATGAGCTTAACAATCTTTTCACTTGGAAAATCAACTTCAACAGGATAGAACCTAGAAAGTATAGCTTTTGGAATTTCGTTCTTACGTTTATTGGTTATTAGGATGACTTTGGATGTAAAGACAAAACGCTCTGGTATATCCCATACTTGCTTATCATTTGAACTTACAGCTTGTGCTTGTGGGAAAGTTATAATTCTTTTCTCATAAGAATCAGCCGCTGCTTTGAGTATGTTAATAACATCTTCATCTTTAAGGACTGTATCGAAATCATCAAACACAATTACATAGTCAGAATTGTATTGATAAAGAATATGAACAATGTCTCTCATAGAAAGAGTAGCACCTTTGAATATGACGTATTTTGTATTATTAAAATAAAGAGTCCTTCTTACAATATAGGACTTACCAGTTCCTGGACGTCCATAAACAAGCACACCATTCAAATGATCAGATTTTAGTAATGTTTCAACAGCATCAATCAGATCTGTATATTCTTCAAGTGGTGGTTTTTCTTTTGTTTGTCCTTTGAATATATCCTTTGCAATTTGTTTCTCAACATATTCTGCATATTTTTCTGTTGCAAAGATCTTAAAGGTTTTCCAATAGTAAATGATTAGGAAAACTAAAGGTGTTATAGTTGATAGAATAAGTGTTATTAATTGACCTTTAGGAGAAGTCATAAACTTTAAGACTTTGTTTGCTATTCTATCAAGAAAATCTTCAGATTCTTCAGACTCTTTAATAAGAGATTGATTCTTAAGTTTTGGATAAAGTTTTGCGTAGATATTAAGGATCTTTGTGAATTCTTGAGTTGTTGCTTTCTCTTTTGGTTCTACAACTATTACTCGATTCTTTTTCTTGCTGGGTTTTAAAGATTCAAATCCAAGTAGTTTGATTTCTCCTGATTCTGAATGTACATAAACATAGTAAAGTGATTTTCCATCATCTATAATGAAAGCATCAAATTTTACAGGTTGTTTCTTAATGGTTAGTAATTTTTGTCCTACAAATCTGATTTTAAGTTGTGGTGAAATCTTTACCCAAGATTTACTTTGCTTAAGTTTTGTATAGCTAATCATAATTCTAAGAATCCTCCTGTTTACAATACTCCAAAATCTTTTTAGCACCTAATAGTTCTAGAAGATATTTGAAATCACCAGGATGAACTCTCCAACATGGAAAATCTTTTGGAAGTATTCCTGCATATTTCAATGACATACATTCTTTTTCACTACAAAAGAGTTTTCCATTGTTTCTCATCTTAAATCTTAACACAAATCCTACAATAGCCTTCCAATCATAAGGTACTTCAAGATATGCACAAATGGTTTGAAAGTTCAATATCTTTGTATATTGCTCATCAGAAACTGGTAATTCATAAATGTAAAACTTTGTATTTTCAGAGTGATTCTTAAAACTGGAATAAATTACTCTCATTTTGAAAATTGATTCACCAGGAAGTTTCCATGATTCTATTAATGAGCCATCCCTATATAAGCTCTCAATTGAACCATCAAATACTAATGGATTAACAAAAAATGCATGACTTTTGTCAGACCTAGTCCAAAATTCAATAAGTTTAGATGTAAGAGAGCACCCCTCGGTTACACCAAAGTATACTGATTTCATATTAGTTCATCCTCTACCAAATAGAGTCTGTAATAACAATTGCTTTGATATTTGCATCATCATTAGAAGTTTGTATAATCTTTAATGTATCTGTTGTAATAAATCTATCCATAGCATAAGAGTATTGTCCATCACCTGGAAATGTAACAACTAATTTCTTTGGTTGATCAAGAATTATATCTTTATTTTGTTTTCTATCTATAATGCAATATGGAAAGTATTGACCATTTATACCATAAGCAAATTCAATTGTAACTGGATTGTTATTGGTGTTAGATATATCAAAGTAGAATCCTATAATGGATGCTTTACTTACACCAAGTTCAACTTCATTACTATTATTAGTAATAACTTCAATTGAATCAACAAATGCAAATCTATTACGCCATTCACTATTAAGATCATTGTTTATGATTGTTATCATGAATTCCTCTCCTGAAAGTATTTCTATAATCACATAAATGTTCTATAAATGTTAAGTATTCACGGAATCAATTCATTTATATTAACCTGAAAGGAGGGCTTTAAAGCCCTCCGATAGGTGTGGTAGGGGAGGTTATTTTTTTCATTTATATAATAATGAAACTAACTAATTCTTTTCGGAGGTGTATATGATTGATTTCATTAATTTCATCAATCATCTCTATGAATTTTTGAACAACGAAGATGAAATCTTGCTTGATTTTAAGATTGATACTCAAGAAGAAATTCAACACTATTTATTTGTTAGAGATAAACCATGTATCGTACATCTTCAAACTTATGCATCAATTCTAAGAATAACAAAGTATCCAATAACGTATGCTTCATTATATGATCTTTTGAAATTCTGTAAGATCGATGTGAATAACTTTTTAAAGTCTCATTGTTACTATTATAGTGAAACTAGGACTATAGGATTTAAAATCGATGATATTGTACGATACTTACCATTAACAGTCTATGTTGGAGACTTGCCAAAATCAGGATTGGCTTTTTCAATTGTGAATGACTATAAACTAAGAAATTTATTCAAAATTCCAAACATGTTTGAGTTTGATGATATTATATTCGTTAAAACAGGTGAATCTTGGTCTGTTTACTCTAAAGATTGTGTAGACAAAATTCTAACTGAAATAATGGAGTGATATCATGACATTGAGAGATGCTTTGTTGCATTTTCGCAATCAACCATTTTCTAATAAAGATCTAGCATCCATATTACGAACTACACCTGTTGGTATCATTCAAACAGATGATGACAATATATTATGTTTCAATAAGCAACACAAAATTAAGATTCCAACCATTAAATTTGCTAAATATATTGAATCAAAATTTGGACAAGAGTTTATAGTTGAAACTCTTCTTAAGAATGACTGTTGTGATATAGAGATTGATGATTCATTTAGAAATATATCCTTGAAAGTCAAACAACTAACTATGTTTCAACTAATTAGAATGTTAATAGATTACATTAAGAAACACTATAGGTTTTCTAGTTTAAGAAAATGTTACTTTCTTTCATCTATTGTCTATGATGATAAGCTGCTTGCTTTTATAGATGGTTTGCTTAATAAAACACTTACGGATATAAATTGTAAATATGCTTCTTTCATTACATTGTTATTACGCATTTATGATGTAAAGCGAATGACAAAGGATCAAGTCATATACGAAACTGATGATAAAGTTTTGATTTATTCATCATCAGGCAATTGTGTATGCAAGAAAAAATCTGCAATCATTAACGAAATCTTAAAATAGAAGGAGGATAGCATGAAAAAGCTTATTGAAGAATGCATCAAACTACAAGATCAACTCAACAAACAACTTGATGAAAATTGGAAAGAAAAACGAGATCCTATGGATTGGCTTGTTGCATTTTACCAAGAATTAGCAGAACTAGTTGATACTCTTCATTGGAAATGGTGGAAAGATTATAGTAATCAAACTTTAGATGAAGAAAACATCAAGATTGAAATTGTTGATCTGTTTCATTTTGCATTAAGCTTCATTATTCAAAATGAAAAAGATCCTGTTAAGTTTGTCCATGACATGCTTTCAGTTTATGAAGATATAACAATAGAAGCAAAAGGTGAAATTGATGACTTAGATAAAGCAAGAGTAATTTGGAGAATGCAACAGGAAAACTATCATCCATTACTGATTATTCTTGTTTTAATGAAATTGTTTAACATGCCTGAACAAGATCTTATTAAACTTTACATCCTTAAGAATGCTCTTAATAAGCTCAGATATGATATTGGCTATGGTGGTGAGTATAAAAAGATTTGGAATGGTATTGAAGATAACAAATATTTGTTTAAACTTCTAGATGAAAACATTGCATCTTTTGATGATGCTTATGAAAAGCTGAAATCTATATACAATGAAATTCACAAGTAACAGTTTTTGGAACCGGATCAAAAGGTCCGGTTCCATTTATATTTTACAAATCTTAAAAAGGAGGGTGTCATGGTTGATATCATGCTTTCTCAGGATCTGGTTTCATATACATTGGGTCTGATAATAATGAGTTTGATTATTATCGTACCTGGTCTTATCTTCGCGAGGGCTGAAGAATAAGCCCTCTCTTTTTCTTGCAAATTCTAAGGAGAAGTTTGATGGATTTCAACTGAAGTATGAGGTGAGCGATGTTTAAATCATCTAAGAAACTACCTAACTTTGTTATTGATGTTGAAGGTTCTAATTGTAATCTATTCGATGTGTTGGATATTCTGAAATTCTATCTGTCATATGATGAAATAGAATTCTTAATCAAGAATTGCACATACTCATGCATTATTGCTAGAGCTCTTATTGTTCTTGGGCCACATGTAACAGTTATATCAAGAGTTTTCAAAGAACATGAAAATTTGATCAATTTCTATGACTTTTGTTATCGATATGAAAACAAAGATGTGGAGAAAATTCATTTTGTAGAAGATGCTTTGCCAGGCTATATTCTTCAAGCATATGATGGAACAGAAACATTTCTTCCATGTGATACTCTTTTTGGTTTAAAGTATAACTTTCGTTTCATGATCAAGAAGTACAAGAAATTACAGCAAATTTACGTTAATAAATTAGCAAAGTATCTCTCAATAATTAAAACAATGAAAAAGTCTTTACCAATCCATATTTATGAACAAACGGTTGATTACATAATGAAGTTTTATAGACTGTATCATGATGAACCTTTTAAGTATGTCTACATTAACGGTGAATTATATGAACCTCAAAAAGTAGTTGAGCAAACACTTAGTTGATTGTCATGTGTTTGCTTAACTAATGCTAAACTGAAACACTATTAGGAGTGAGAAATGATTGTAGATCCTAAACAACTGAACGAAATGATTCAAACTCTATCTCAGCTTTATGCAGATCTTTATAAGAAAGAATTAGAATTTCAAAAGCAATTGGCCAAATTCATACTTGAAGTTTATAGTCACAAAACCGTGAAGATTGATAATGATCAGATCGTATTTGACACAGATGATGGAGTTAAACTTTCTAATGAAACTCAAAGAAAAGCTGTGATAGATCTTTGGAAGTCTAATCATCCACTCTATAAAGAAATTCGAGAAATGAAGTCTAAAGTTAAAACACTTGAAATGCAAAGAGATCTTCTAATGAAATTGCTAGATAGCAAGGAGGAATTATGTTAGAAATAGAAGGTCTTGGATACATAAATCAGCATTTGATCACACGCATCTACATTGAGGAAGAATTTAGAAATGACTATACTATTGTTATTCGATTATGTGATGGACAAAAGCTCACTTATAAAACATTTACATCAAAAGAATTAGCAGAAGAGGAACTCAAAAAGCTTGTATCAAAGATTGAGCTACATCAAATTAATGATTGGTTGAGAGTCATTAATAAGAATATATGTACAATTGGTGAAAGTGTTCTTAATATTGAATCTAAATTGTAATAAAGTAGGAGGAATTAGAATGTTAGACATTGATCAAGAAGCTAGGCAGAATGTTGAAAAATTTCTTAAGTAATTGCAATTATGTTTAGACTATGCTGAAACCAATATAATTGATGATATTGAATCATTTCCCAAACAAAGGAAATTCATAAAGTTAGCAACTGAAAATAAACTCTATGCTCTGAACTTCCTTTCACCTGAAAAGTCAGTATCATTTTCATTAGAAGGGCTGTTTAAACCTGAATTTGTACAAAAGCATTTAGCAAACCTATTGCTGAATATATCATATATATCACGTGATCTACTGAATAATAAGTTTTTCAAAATAACAAACATTGAAGCACAACAACATATTACATCCGATAAATCTCATATATCTTTTGATACGAGATTCTTATTAACTTTCGATATTCAAACAATCAAGAAGAATATTGGACAATTTATGTCTACAATGTTTAAGATAGAAGGTTTAACTCGTGTTTCTTCTTATGATTCCTTAAAGAAATGTATCAATGACTTTCTTAACGGTTCAGTTCCAAAATGTCAAGGATGTGTAGGAAGTCTGAATGTTATTATAACTAGCATATACCTTACGTACATCAAAGACATAAGGCAATATGTACGATTCAAATCTGAGCCTACATTAAATACACAGATACTGGTTATAGCCTACGATAAAGAAAGAGTTTGGTATGTTCGTTGTAGCAATAATGTCTATTGGAGACTTGGTTGTCAATCTGTTCATGCATTTGTAGATCAGTTTCTGAGTGAATAACTTCTTGACGGGAGGATTTCATATGTCCAACAACTACTCCAAAGATCATATTCAAGTTATGAGTGAAATAGATCATATACGAAACAGACCAGGAATGTACATAGGATCTACAGATAATCCTTCTAAACTTCTAGATGAAATTTTGGATAATGCAATTGATGAATTACCATTCTGTAGTAATGGTTTTACAATTTCTGTAGATTATGACAATTACATTTATAGTGTACATGATACAGGTCGTGGAATTCCAATAGGTGAATCTGAAACTCCTAATGGTGAAAAACTACCAGTTCCAGTTATTATTGCATGTAAGTTATTTTCATCTGGTAAGTTTTCAGATAAAGCTTATAAAATCTCTGCTGGTTTACATGGAGTTGGTTTAACTGTTGTCAATGCTTTATCAGATTGGATGACTATTGAAATCTGGAGAGATGGACAATATCATATGTATGTTTTTGAAAATGCCGAATGGAAACAAGATAAGACTGTAATCAAGTCCTATTCTGGAAAAGAAACAGGAACAAAAGTAACATTTAAACCATCAGAGAAATATTTTGATTCGATTGAAATTCCACTTGATTACATTCTAACAAGACTAAGTGTTGTTAAGCTTTATGAAGAATATAGTAATGCTCCTATAAAGCTTATCATTACTAAGAATCAAAAGACAACTGAAAAAAGCATTTCACGATCACTTCCTGATCTATTTAAGAATACATTCAAACCATTAATGATAGTTAAACAAACAAATAAATCAACAGGAGAAAGTATTGAAGCTATTATTGGTTGGAGTCAGAAAGATACAAGTTTCAAATATGGTGGAGCAGTTAACGTTATACCAGTTAATGAAGGAACTCATATTAACTTCGTTAGGAATCAAATCAAGAAAGCATTTCAAAACCTTATTAAGAAATACAAACGTAATATTCAACAAGATGATTTTGTATATGGACTTAGACTTTATGTTTTAACCAAGATCAAGGAAAGACATTTCACATCTCAAACAAAAGATAAGCTTTCTACAAGTTTAAGATACTTTCAACAAGTTTTTGGTAATAAACTTTCTCAAGACATCTATAGATTTCTTGATAAGAATGATAAACTCAGAACAGCAATTCTTGATAAACTTGAAGCTTACAGGCTTTTCTTATCATCTAAATCTGTAACTAAGTCTTTAATATCTGATACAAAATCTGGAAAGACCACACGTGGTTTAGCTGATGTTCCTAATCTAAAAGATTGTCTTTCACCCTCAACAGATGGTACTGAATTGCTAATAGTTGAAGGTGAATCTGCTGGTGGAACAGTTATTACTGCTAGAGATCCAAACAAACAAGGTGTACTTCTCCTTAAAGGTAAAGTTATTAATGCAGAAAGTAATTCATTGGATAAAGTCTTGAAGAATAAAGAGATTCAGGCATTGATGAAAGCTTTGGGTACTGGTATTGGTAAGGATTTCGATATTAGCAAGCTACGTTATTCCAAGGTGTTGATTCAAACAGATGCAGACCCCGATGGAGCTCACATCAGTTGTCTTCTATTAACCGCGTTAGCTTCACTTGTTCCTGAATTACTCAAAGCAGGTAGAGTTTATGTGCTTAATATGCCTCTCTATGGTGTAACACATAAGAAAACAGGTAAGTTTATTCCTATTTGGTCCAAAGAAGAATGGTTACAATATGATGAAAACGAATATCTTAAACACAGATACAAAGGACTTGGTGAAATGGATGATCATGAAATGAAAGCAATATTGGAGAAACGTTATGATATTGCAATACAAGTTGTACTTAATGATGATGAAATTAAGATTCTTAAAGATCTTATGACATCACCTGCATTAAAGAAGCAATTATTAGTAGAGAAAGGAATCATCAAGGAGTAGGTGGAGAATTGTCCACCTACTCCCTTTGGAGGTTCACAATGCGTAAATCTACAAAATACATACTTCAAGCATTGAAAAACGATGATCCAAGACTTTTTGCCGCTGCTCTATCATTGGATCAAAAACTTAAACAAACAATACAACAAAGGTATGGATCAACATCATTCAAAAATGTAAGACATAGTATTAGGTATCGATATATGAAAGAAATGTATGTTAGAAAGAAATCTACTCATCGTTCTCTTATGAAGAATCTCAGTTTTAAGTCTTTAATGAAATGGTTAAAAACTTTACATCAACAGGGGAAAGATTATTCAAAACTTCTTAAGCATCTGGCAACGCGTTATCGAGGTAGTGTTCCTGATGGTTTGAGGAAAGATGAATATATACTTTACAAATGTGGAATAGAGAAAATTGACAAATGTAAATGTGGGAAATACAAACTTGCTTCTAAAGATAAGTGTCGTATTTGTGTAACAATGGAGAAATGCAAAGATACTATTAAGAAGAAATATGGAGTAGACAACATATCTCAACATCCAGATATCAAAAAGAAGAAAGTTGAAAAGTGGAAACAGAATGCTGACAAATGGATAGAGAAACAACGACAAACCATGCTTAAGAAATATGGATACGTAAATGCAAGCCAAGTTCCAGAAATTAAGAATCAGAAGATTGAGAAACTAAAAGCCTTAAGGATGAATCACGATAAGTTTGTTGAGATTATGAATGAAATGTTTAGGAAGTATGGTAGATTCAATCAAAGATGGGAGATACCGGAAGACATATATGCGAGAATAAAAGATTCTGAAAATCCATACTATGAATACCAGAAGATACTTTACAATGAAAGGCTTGTTGTTGATGATAGATGTGAATTAGTTACAACGTTTGATGAATTCTACAAGTCTATGGTTCCTAAGAAAGTTGTTGTAAGATGCAAAGATTGTGGACGAGAATCTATATTTTCAATATGGGGTACAAAACAAACTTACCTTTCCTGCAAGTATTGCAATGCATATACATCTGTGGCTGAAAGACAACTGTTTAATTGGTTGAAAAGTCTTGGTTTCAATCCTCTTTTGCATTATAATCGAGGAACAAATGAAGGTGAATTGGACATATATATTCCGGAGATGAATCTTGCAATTGAATTTCAAGGTCTAATTTGGCATGCTAATGAAGATAGTTTCAAAAGAGATAAAGAAAAGTGGAATGCATACACTAAACAAGGAATTCGCCTATTCTATATTTATGAAGATGATTATACAAGGAAATCACCTATCGTGAAATCATTACTTTTGCATAAGCTTGGTGTGAAACATAACCAACAAACAGTTTATGCTAGAAATTGTCAACTTGTGACTTTTCGCAAAGCAAATGAAACAATAAAAGATTTCTTTGATCAGAATCATATTCATGGATTTGTTCCTGGTGAATTATATTTGTTATTAATACATAGTAACTCTGTGGTAGCTGGAATGATTATAGGTAAGAAGAGATTTGTTTCTGATTCAACTTATGAAGTAATACGTTTCTGCACTAAGCACCATACTCATATACCTGGTGGGTTTTCAAGATTGTTAAAAAATGCAAAGAAATACATAGCGTATGACAAGGTTATTTTTTATGTCGATTCTGCATTCGGTTCTAATTTGTTAAGTGATATTCAAGACAGATATAGCTTTCTAAATCCCTGTAGCATACAATTACTCGAATCATCGTTTTACGTGGTGGATCTTAGCAATCCATACACTAAGTATCATAGATCATATGCATCTAAAGAATCTATGAAACGATACATCCAAGCTAATATAGAGTTAGATTCTATAACACAAGATGACATGTTACAGTTGGCTGGATTTGGAAAACTTTTCAGACCACCTATGTGGAGGATTGAGATTTAGTTCCAATGGTTACTGATAAACATTTATATTATACTGAAATAAAACTTCAGGAGGTAGACATGCAATTAGCTCAGATTGTAACGTTTAAAAATGGAGCAGTTGCAAACGTAGTTACAGAAGAAGGAAAACAAAAGATTCATATCCTAGGATTTCGCAGTGGGGAACCTAGGATCTCGATTCCCGAAAAGCTTACAGAAGATGAAAGACAGATTTTAAAACAAGCCTTGAAAGAGATAGCTGAAACGCTTTAGAACCCCACAGGAGGGGTTCTTTTTTCTTCAGTTTTTATTGTTTGAACACTTCTTTATAAGGAGGCGATTTATGGAAGACCTAGCTCTTGGTTTCATAACCAACTCCTCATCTGTGTGTGATGTAGTCATATTTCAGAAGAAGTCTGCATCCAATCTCAAAGATGTAGATTTCTACTTCAAGAAACACTTTGAAGAAGCTCTCAATTCGTGGGAACAAGAAGGTTGTATTGACAGAGCGTTAAGAAATGAGCTAGAACGATACATCAGAAACGCTTTATCATTATTTATTGATGTTATTCAAAAGTTATCCACAGATATTATATATGTTAGACAACAATTGAATTACTTTGATATCAACAATCAATTTTCTTTGCAATTAACAGAATTAGAGCCAGATGAAATTAAAATGCTTACAGATGCTCTAGAAGAAATGCTATATAACGCTGGTTATGCTAAAAAGTTAACTATTACATGTGACGATTGTCTCAACATAGAACAATATGATTAATAAACTTCTAAAATCATAGGAGATAAGGTATGAACCAAACAATAGAACTCATCAAAGACTTTCTTACAGAATATGCAACCTACGTAAACCAAACAAGAGCTAATGTTGCCTTAGATGGTTTCAAAGCTGTACAAAGAAGAATATACTATGCTGCATGGAATATAGCAAAAGATAAGTTTGTTAAAACTGCAACTATTGTAGGAAATGTATTAGCTTATTATCATCCTCATGGAGATTCATCCGTAGCTGATGCTATAGTTGGAATGGTTAGAAATGGTTACTTGATAGGTAAAGGTAATTGGGGATCCAAATGTACATTAGAGGAAATCAAACCAGCTGCAATGAGATATACAGAAGTTAGATTCAATAAAGATTTAGAATGGACAATGGAGTATATAAAATATGCTGAATATACACTATCAGATATTGACTATGAAGAACCTTTGCTAATACCTACACCAGTACCAATTGGATTGATAGGAGATCTTGTCAACTATCCACAACCTCAGCAAGGGATAGGTGTAGGGTTACGTAGTGTGATTCCTATGTTTAGATTAAAAGATCTAGTAGAAATGATTAGATCTTTGATCAAGGATGAAAAACCTGTTATGAAGGATCCATATTTTGGATCTTATATAGATGTTGAATCATCTGATACACGAGACATTCTTTTAACAGGTAATGGTAAAGCTGTTATTGTTCCAAAGTTTGATTTTAAGAACAAACAATTACACATATATGCATTAACAAAGAATATTCTTAATATTATCAAACCATGGAAAGATAAACTTAATGTTGTAGACTTGTCAACTAGAGATAAAACTCATATAATAGTAGAACCTAAGAAGTATCAGAAAATTGATTTTGATGAGGTTGCTGAAACTATTATAAGGAAGATGAAATCAACAATAGCTTTTTCTATTTATGTTGCTATACCTGATAAAGATAAGAATTTCATTGTTTACAGAATAGGTATTCTACCTTGGTTGAAAGCACAATTTTTGTATTATATTGAATGTAGAAAGAAGTTTTTGCAATCCAAAATTGATCAACTAACTCAGCAACTTTCTGAATATCGTATTATCAAAGAACTACGTCCATACCTTATAACGTATCTTAAGAATCACCCTAAACCTAATCCTGAAGAATTCATTAATACATTGCCATCTAACTTTGATAAGTCAGTAGTTAACACAATTCTTAAGAAGTATAGCATAAGAAAACTTCTATCAGTAGATCTGGACGAGGAGGAGATAAAACAAAAGATTAATGAACTTCAACATCAATTAGAAAATGTTATTGATATAACACTAGAAGAACTAAATGCAATATGCAAGTAACATATTATAATTATTCATTAGAGGTCTTTCACTTAGTAATTGCATCAATGGTCCTAGGATCGTATGATATGGTCCTAGGACCAGACTAGTTATTCAAAATTCTAAAGAGAATGAATCTAAGATGTATCTGCATCCTAACCAATTTATGGGAGTGATAAAATGATGAGAGTATGGTTCGTTATTTTAGCATTATTCCTGCTTAATGTAGATCTAGTATATTATACCTATAGGCATACAATTCAAGAACAACAGAAGTGTATAAGTGAGATACAAACGTCTATAAAAGAACTCAAACAACAAATACAGTCTGTTAAGTCACAAATTAAAGAGCAAAACAAAAAGCTTAACCAGATCGAGTTGCAACAAAAACAACTTGAAACACGATTCAATATTATACTAAAAAAGACAAAAAAGTTTATAAGAAGTACAAATCCGTCATTATCTGAAAACGAAGTTGATCTATATGCAAAAGTGTTTATTCGTTGTTCATTACAATATAGAATACCACTACATATCCTGTTAGCTGTAGCATATCAAGAATCTCATTTTAAACCATATGCTCAGAATGGTAGATGTTATGGTATGATGCAAGTAAATCTTGATGTATGGTCAAAGAAATTTAGTTTACCTGAATGGTTGCTCAAAGATCCTGTTAGAAATATAGAGGCGGGTGCTTATATATTACGTTACTATTATGATAAAACTGGATCATGGAAACAAGCTTTAATACGTTATTATGGTCTATCACCATTTGCTGTAAAAATCTATGCTCCATCTGTAATACGTAAATCACAAAAACTTAAACAATATGTTGCAGATGTAAACGCTTAAACAAAGGAGGTAAACAAATGACAAAGACTCCTTTCTTAACAACAGACAACTTGGAAACTACCTTAAAAGATATTCTACAAATTCCATGTATTAACAATATACTTATATCTGGAGCTCCAGGTATTGGTAAGTCTGAGATTACGTATCAAGTAGCTAAAGATTTAGGTCTAAACGTTTTTGAAGTTAGACTTTATGAAGAGGGGGAGACAGCAGTAGGTTTGCCAAAACTGAATGAAGAAACTACTGAATTTAGCAAACCCTGGTGGTTTAAAGAATTGGAACAAGGTGATTATGATGTACTTTTTCTTGATGACTTTCACCTTGTTCCAGCAGCTTTACAAAGCTATCTGTATAGATTCTTAACTGATAGAACCTTACATAACTATTCTCTTAATAAGAATATCAAAGTTATTCTTGCTGGAAACTTTAATATTGATACTGCATCTGCTTGTGAAATACAGTCACCTATTATATCACGTTTACACATTCTTTTAGAATACAAACCAAATGCTAAATCTCTCAAACCTTTCTTATTTGAAAGCGGTAGATTTGATCCAAGAATAGCATCTTTCCTTATGAGTTTTCCATCTTACATCTATACAGAAGATCCACCAGTAACAGAACCTTATCCTAATCCAAGATCATGGGAGAAACTAAGTCAAATTGTTTCTCATAATGATAAACTAGTAAGACTTGCGCCTGGTGTAGTTGGTCATGCTGCTGGATCAAGACTTATTGAATACTGGAAGGTATTTGCTAAAAGTTTACAATCATTACTTAAGGTAGATCTTAAAACAGCTGAACCACATGAGAAATTTGGAACAGTTGTTGCTTTAGCTTATCATTTTGTAAATCAACTTAGCAAAAGATTACCAGCTAATCTTCAGAATTATATTGAAGAACAGATAGCTGCTGATCATGAACTTGCATATATCTTTCTATTGGTTATATTTAATATGGTTCAACAGGATCAAACTTTAAAGAAAAAATTCATAAATTATGTAAGCAAAAGTACTTTATTCAAAGTTTGTTTAGAGATCAACCAAATCATGCAAGGAAGCTAAGTGTTTTCGAGGAGTGATGTGTATGATGTTTATAAGCATCTCAACTTAAGCAATTACGGTATTGACTTTGATTGGTTTTCAGACCTTATTCATTCTATGATTAAGAATGTACAACAACATGTTATGAACTATTTCGTACATCCAAAATATTTCAGCTATTGTTGGACGCAGTATATGTCTAGCTATTTTGATAATCGTAAACGTAAAAAATTCGTTATAGACTACTTTCACGAACCAGAGAAAGTGTTTGAAGTTTTTGGTCCATTCCATCCCTTGATATATGGGGAATGCTTTACCACACAAGATTACTTAGCAAAACAATTTTATAAAATTGATAATGATTACTTTGTTAATCTTGATGACTTATTGAGTGCTAGTCGTAGATTAATGCATTTTCTAGAACGTATTTTAACTTATCCAACAAAATTCGATTTGAATTATATCTATGTTGAAGAGTATGATATGTTTAGATTCTCCTTTGACTTCCCTTGCTTTAATGACTTTAAACAATTTGCCTCGCTTTATCAACGATGTGCTAATCTATATCCAAGGTTAGTATTTACAGCCAGGTTAGATGCCAAATATGATAGTTATTGCTTTTCTGATGGATTCTTTGTTTACTATGTAAAGCAACATCCAATAGAAATATCTCTTAGTGATGTTAATATCAGTTATGGAAATCTTCGCAAGATTCAAGATATTTTCATGCTTCATAAACTAGATAAGTACGTATACGAAGATGTTTTATGTTTCCCATTTAAAAATTTCTATGTAATTGATAAGAAACAAAGGAGGATATTCAAAGTGGTTACACAAGACACAAAGACTATAATTCAACGTGTTGATTTCAATCTTATTGCATGTAAGTTGTTGGAAACCATTGTATGAGGTAAGAATGGATAAGTTTTCTAAAGCAAAGATTATTGCTACAAAGATACTAAATTCTCCTATTCTTTCAACCATTCCTATTCATTTTGTAGATGCAGAAACAAGCTATACTGATGGTAAATCTATTTTCATTGCTAAACAACATACAAAGAAACTTGATGAATTTGTATATACTCTGGTTCATGAAGCATTACATATTATGATGCATCATCTTCCAAGATATCATAGGTTCATTGTTCCTGTTGATGAAAAACCAAATATGTTACTTTATAATTTAGCAGCTGATGCTGTACTTGACAGAATAATCAAAGAGAGATGTAGATCAGATTCTTCATCTGTTATACAAAGTGTAGTGAAATATTGTGACGCTTATAACATTGTTAAAAATCTGTTATCAGATATTGATATAGATTCATCTTCTGTAGAAGAGATTTACAGGCTACTAAAAAAGCGAAAGGTTAAACTAGTAACCTGGTATAAGCCAGGCTCAGGTAAACATGATTTAAAAATAGATAAAAACTTTTCTGTAGAGGAAATTGATCTAAGTCAATATGCTGCAGAACGAGAATTGTTTAAGGAAGCTTATGCTAAGAAAGCTGGTACAAAATCAAAAGGATTACAAGCAGAATTAGATATTGTAGATGGTGCTAAGATTGATCTCGTAAAACATCTTAAGCATTTATCAAAATCTTATGCTTCAGGATATGATGATCTGACATTCATGAAAATATCAAGAATTAATCTTATATATCCTAACTTGAAATTAGCTATTCCAAAATGGATTTCCAGAAAGGCTAATGTTGTCATATCAGTTGACACATCTGCATCAATTTCAAACAAACAATATCTAGATGCAGTTAGTATCATATTACATAATGCACATAAGATTAATGTAGATATCGTTTTAGTAGATAGTGACATTACATCTGTTTTTGAATCAGTTGATAGAGACTTTGAAATTTCTCAACTCAAACAGTTTCTTAAACAAAGAAAAGGTTTTGGTGGAACATGTGTAGCTCCTGTAATTAAATGGATTGAATCTCGAAAGAAACATTATGATGTATGGTTTCACATTTCTGCTGATTTAGAAATTTATGATTTGGATTCTGCTAGACATCCAAGAAATACTAAATCTGTTTTCTGGATTACAGAATTAACACCTTTTACACGAAATCAGGAGGTTCCATTTGGAAGGAAATTATTTTACTAATGGAGGATCTAGATGAAACTCTATCAATTTGATGAATGGTATCAACAAGCAGTGGACTATTGGTCAGATCCTAATCATATAGAATGTCCAGATGCTTGTGTTGATCAACTTAACAGACTCAAAGATGCTATAGATTCATACTTTTCAAGCTCAGGTGATAACTTTGTTTGGTTTAAACGTTGTATATCAGCAATGTTAGGACTTCGTATGAAAAAATATCATATAAGATATGATGATCCTAATGTTCCATCTGTATCAGGAGAACCAGATACATTCCCTCCTTTGCTCTCAGCTTTTGTAATTGATTTGCCTGATATTGAAACTTTGTTTTCCACTTATACATCAACTTCACCAGATGAATCCTGTATAGAATGTGGAGAATCTGAATCAACAAGTGGATCTAAAACATGTTTAGATGTCAGTAAAATTGAAAGTTTAATCGACCAACTAGAGCAAGCACCTGATGATGATGTTAAACGTATACTTAATTTCCTTAAATCTCTTGATGAAATGGATAGAACATTATATTTTATATTCAAAAAAGAAGCAAAACTTACAATACATGTAGATGACATTGACATAATGGATTTAGCTAAAGAATGTGAATTAGATAAAGTTTTACAAGTATACAAATGGCAAATTCCTGGTTACGATGTAGGAGGTTAGTATGAAAATTAGGGTGAACAAACTCCCTGAAATTGCTATGAACAAGGATGTACCACCTGTAACATCTCCACAAATCTATGATTCTAAAACTGGTTTCTTTCATCCAGATGGTTTATTCTCCGAGCAGATTTTTGGTCCAGTGAAAAATTATGAATGTCAATGTGGTTTATACAAAGGTAAGCAATATGAAGGACAAATCTGTCCTCAATGTGGTGTAAGAATCACTTCCAACATGGTAAGAAGAATCACTTATTCCAGAATTGAATTACCAGTAGATATTCCTCATCCACAAGTACTATATTACTTGTTTTCACAAAATAAAGAATTAAAAAATGCTCTATATGGATCTGATTATTCCGTAATATATGATATCATAAATGCTATTGTTAATTCTGATAATCCAAAAATTCAAAACCTAGTTAAGAGTGGGAATGCTTTCACAAACATAATACCAGTAATTCCACCAGATCTAAGACCTTTGAAAAACAAATACAATGTGGATGATATAAATAGTTACTATGTTAGCATACTAAACTACGTTACTAATCATAGCTTAAAGTATGCTGAAGAACAACTTAAAGTTATTCTAACAAAAAGATATTATGGACTTTTTAATTATGTATATGAACGAATTCCTAAGAAAAGTGGTTTAATTCGTCAAACTTTGCTTGGTAAGGAAACAGATTTTAGTGCTAGGACAGTGATTGTTCCTGATCCTACTTTACCATTAGATACAATACGAGTATCTAAATGGATTCTGTTTGACCTTTTACGTCCTTGGATAATTCATCATTTAGTATCGTATAACATAAACCCAACATTCACCAATCATGTAATAGATGAATCTATAAGATACAGACAATCTGAAGACTTTCTTGATCAAGCTTTAATGGAAATTCTAGATCGTATAAATGCACAAGCTGTATTTAATAGACAACCTACTTTGCATCGTGGTTCTTTAATGGGATTTAGAATTGTTCCTGGAAATGACGATACGATAGGTATTCATCCAGTTGTATGTCCTCCATATAATGCGGACTTCAATATACGGAGTCCTAAGCCGGCTATATGCGGGAAGGCCCTTAGAGCCCCTGAGTACCAAGTCACCATAGAAATATGGTGATGGCCATAGGAGAAATCCTATGGGTATGGTAAAAAGCTCAGGGGATTGGGTGATCCGCAGGGAAGCTGTCCTAACAGGTGAAGCTGA
>Ga0256842_1000451_pt1 | contig 36191 bp, 34 predicted proteins | sample 4559240metaG_FD_185973 | JGI IMG/M metagenome (GOLD analysis project Ga0256842, IMG submission 185973) | Hydrothermal vent microbial communities from Guaymas Basin, Mexico - 4559-240 | ecosystem: Environmental > Aquatic > Marine > Hydrothermal vents | place: Mexico: Guaymas Basin | collected...
TTGTAGTTGATAATGATGACAATACAAGTGCAACCATAAATACAATTATTTTGAATCAAAACTATCCAAATCCTTTCAGTCCAACCGGATCTGAACGTGGAAATTCAACAACAATTTCATTTACAATTCCTACTGATGGGAATGTAAATATCGCTGTTTATAATATTAAAGGTCAAAAATTAAAAACACTAACAAACCAAGAATATTCAAAAGGAAATCATAAAATTATTTGGAATGGAAAAGACGACAACAATAAAACCATTTCAAGCGGTGTCTATTTCTATAGATTAAAATCAGGGAAATATACTTCTACGAAAAAAATCCTTGTTTTGAAATAGATAGATTTAATTAGTAAACATTAACGGAAGTTTCGCATTTGGTAATTGCCAAAAAGAACTTCCGTTTTTTTGTATAAACATCAGCTTTAAAAATTAACCACGAATTTTCACGAATTAAGACGAATGAAAACGAATTTAAGAAAGAAATTTGCCATGGAAATTTATGAACAAACTCAAACGAAGTTTTATAGATTTTCGTTTTCACCGGAATGACAATATATCAAGATTTTGATTTCGGGAGACCGCTCTATAAAGATACCTTTTATAAACAAAAATTTGAACCTCAAAAATTAATCATAAAACATTATTAACAACTTTTTCCATTTGACATATTTTTTTAAAATATAATATTTTGCTCAAGAACTTGAGGAGGCACATTGGAAATAATGATTAGCAAAAATATTAAGATTAGTAGGGACAATCATCTACTTGGCTATTTTGATTTATTGAATCAAAAAAGATATGGGAAAAAACTATAAAACAACAGAAATTTACACACATATAACGTCAAAAACACTGCAAAGGATAAATATTCTTTTAAATAATTTGGAAATTTAATATGAAAATAAGGTTTACAATAAAACACATTTTTAGGTTATTGCCTGCCCTAAAAGTGGACAAGGGTATAGATGTTACGTACAATACAGCTTATTGACATAACGAATAACATAAACCTTATTTAATAATTGATTAACAATTTTCTTTTATTCTGGACAAAATATTAATCAGAAAATATTTGTAGAAAAAGGTGGTAAAGAAATGAAGAAAAAGATATTTGCGGTAGACGATGAGCCTGATATTCTCGAGTTAATTTCAATTAATATTAGAGAAGCTGGTTATAATGTCTTAACTTTTGAAGATTCACATTCATTGATGGTACAACTTGAAAAAGAAATTCCGGATTTGATTGTTCTTGATATTATGCTTCCGGAAATAGATGGTTTTGAAGTTTGCAGAATCCTTAGAAATTCTAAAAAATATAAAGAAATACCCATTTTGATGTTAACTGCAAGAAGTGATGTCACAGACAAAATTTTAGGATTGGAATTCGGAGCTGATGATTATATGGTAAAACCCTTTTCACCACGAGAACTTGTTGCTAGGATCAAAAGCATTTTACGAAGAGTAAATACAAAATCAAAAATAGAAATCCCAAAAGAAACAATTCGAAAAATTGGTGGATTAGAAATTGATATTGAAAAATATGAAGTACGCTTAAATAGTAAATTAGTGGATTTAACAACTACTGAATTCAAAATTCTTGAATTACTTTCAGAACGACCGGGGAATGTATATTCTCGAAATACTTTGCTTAATCATCTTTGGGGAAATGAAAAAATTGTTATTGATAGAACAATTGATGTTCATATTAGAAATTTAAGAAAAAAACTCGGAGAAACAGGGAAATTAATAAAAAATGTTAGAGGAATAGGATATAAATTACGAAAGGTAATATGTAAATGAGAGTAGGAATTTTCTCAAAGTATTTATTGAGTTTTACAGTTTTGATTGTAACGTCATTATCAATTTCTCTCGTAGTATCTATTAGCACCATCAAAAAAAGTTATCTGAAGCAGAACAAAGCACATCTTCTTACACTTTCTAAAGTAGTTAAAATTTTAATTGAAGAAAATTCGTTTGACTTAAATAATTCAAAACTTCAACAAAAGATAAAAGAACTTTCCAAAAATATTGATTATAGAATAACAATAATTCTTAAAAATGGAAAAGTAATTTTTGATTCGGAAAAAAATCCGGCGTTAATGGAAAATCATAAAAACAGACCGGAGATTATCGAAGCTCGCAAAAGCGGAAAAGGTTATCGGTTACGTTGGAGCAATACTCTAAAAAAAGAGATGATGTATTTTGCTATTCCGATTTATCAGAACAAAGATATAGTTGCTTTCGTTCGTGTTAGCAGTTTTTCTGATGAAGTATTTATTCTCCTTAACAGCATCAAAAAAAATATGTTCTTAACCTCTTTCTTTATAATTTTGTTTTCATTTATAATTTCTTTTATCCTGGCAAATCGTTTTACGAAGCCAATAAAACAACTTGCTGAAGCCTCACAGCAAATAGCTAAAGGAAATTATCAAACTCGTGTTTTTACGAAAAATAGAGATGAAACGTATGAATTGACAAGTGGTTTTAATTATATGGCTAAAAAAATAAATGATCAAATTTCAGAAATTTCAAAACAATCTGAAAGGTTATCAATAATTATCAATTCAATTAATGAAATATTTTTTGTTATTGATAAAGAGGAAAAAATTGTATTTCAAAATCAAGAATTCTTGAATTTTATACAAAATAAAAATTTTAGTGAAAAAAGATATTGGGAAATAATCAGTAATCCTAAATTAATTAAAAAAATCGACAATGTTCTAAAATTTAAAACAAATGAAAAAGCAGAAATAAAAATCGGAGAAAGTTCCTATCTTTTCAGTAGCTCATATTTGCAAAAATCTTCTTCCGCAATCTTTCTTTTATTTGATGTAACTGAGATAAATAAATTTCGGGAAATAAAAAAAGATTTTTTGATAAACGCTTCTCACGAACTTCGAACTCCGCTGACTTCTATCAAAGGTTTTCTGGAAATAATGTCCGAAAATCCCAGTGCAGACAACTCTAAATATCTGAAAATATTAAATAGAAATACTAACCGTTTAATAAATATTGTAAATGATATTCTAACTCTATCGCAAATTGAAACAAAACTTCAACTTTCATTAGAAAAAATTGATATTAGAAAAGTTCTGCAAAATTCAATAAAAATTTTTGAACATAAGACAAATGAAAAAGAGATAAAATTCACAACAAATTTTGAAAAAATACAGAAATTTAAATTTGACCCTTTCAAATTGGAACAGGTTTTTGTTAATTTAATTGATAATGCAATAAAATACTCAAATGAAAAATGTAACATAAATATTTCACTTTTTTCTGAAAACAATTTTGTAAGAATAGATTTTTCAGACAACGGAATTGGTATAAAAAAAGAACAGATCCCTCGTTTATTTGAGCGATTTTATGTTGTTGATAAATCTCGTTCAAGAAAAGTTGGTGGAACAGGTTTGGGACTTTCAATAGTGAAACATATTATTCAGCTTCATAATGGTAAAATCAATATTCAAAGCGAATATGGAAAGGGAACAACAATTCAGCTATGGCTTCCGATAAAAATTTAGATTTTGAAAAAGAACTTAAAGAGCTAACACCTCTTATCAAAAAAATTGCTTCCAACTTTATAACTCCCAGCATAACTGCTGATGAATTATTTCAAGAAGGAGCAATAGGCGTTTATGAAGCTTTGAAAAAATTTGATTCGCAAAAAAACACAAAATTCTCAACTTATGCGTATTTTTGGATAAAAAAACATATTATGAAATATGTGGAAAAAGAAAAATCTAAATATAAACTCAATGATAAACTATTTCAAAATAAAATTGATGAAAATCCGAAAGAAGAATTCACATCAAAAAGTAGAATTTCTTTTCCTGAAACAATGCCAAAACCCGAAAAACAAGTGTTGGATCTTTTACTTAATGAAGAAAAACCACTTATTGAAATTTCTAAAATTCTGAATATTTCAAGAGAAAAAGTTCGACAAATCAAAGAAATGGGTTTGAGACGACTAAAAATAAAAAAAACTTTGTAACTGTTTAAATTGTTTCATAAATTCAACTGTTTATTAAACTAATTTCTCCCCTTAACACAATCTTAACAATTCCTTTATTTTTAATTAACATTCGAATAGTATAATTATACGAAAGAAAAAATGAAGGAGGTAAAGTGAAAAAAACACTTTTGTTAGTAGTAATAATTTTGATAGTTGTCAGTTCATTGACAGCAGAAACAAAATTAAAGATGGAATCGTGGAACAGATGGACTTATCAAACGGAAGATGGTGAACTTATTAAAAACGAGATGGCATTGAAAAGAGGTTATCTAAGATTAGAGCCTAAATTCGGTAGTAATATCTCAGGACGGTTTAATCTTGATTTCTTTAGCGATGACGATGCCGGAGATGGAGCAGGTATTAAGTTGAAATATGCTTATCTTGATTTCAGCAATTTGCTTCCTGTAAAAGATCTAAAATTTACAGTCGGTTTGATGAAAACTTATTTCGGAACAATTTATTCTTGGAATTATACAACAATTGAAAAAGACCCTTCAGACAAGTATAAATTTGTAAGTTCAACAGATTATGGATTTGGGCTAAGCGGTTATTTCCCAAATGGATTTGGAACTTATCAAGCAGCAGTTTATAATGGAGAAGGTTACAAAAAAACCGGTGATGAGCTTAATAAAGACATGAATTTTCTTGGAAATATTCGTGTGATTCCGATCCCAGGAATTACTGTTGGTGGTTCATTTATGATGAAGACAGCTAAGGATAGTGAAATCCCTGACAGTCAGGGAAATATGATTGATAATCCCGAAAGAGAGGAATTTACTCAATTTGCTGTAATCGGTAATTTTGCTTATGGAAATGTCAAAATATTATCTCAGTATCTCAATCAAACAAAATCAACTCCAAATATAAACGGTTCAGATGATGTTGTAAAAACAGTAATTTCCTTGATGCCGACTTACAAAATAAATAACAAAATTGATTTGGTTGCAAGATATGATCTTTATGACCCAAACTCAGATGTAGATGATGATGGAAAATCTTTAATGCTTTTCGGAGCAAATTATCATTTGATGAGAGATGCTAAAAACAAACCCAAATTAATGATTCAAGCTAATTATGAAATTGAAACACCGGAAGATAGCGATGCAGATGCTGTAAACACAATGATGGTTCAGTTACGCTGGATATTTTCAAACAAATTAAAATAAAAAAATAGGAGACAAAATGAAAAAATCAACAAAAATTATCTTGATCGGATTAGTAGTAATGATGATGTCTGTTTCAGCTTTTGCGAGAGGGAAAAAATCAACAATTACAATTGCCGGTTCAACAACTGTTTTACCGATAGCTCAGGCAACAGCTGAAGTATTTATGGATAAAAATCCTGATATTAATATTTCTGTTCGAGGAGGAGGTTCAAGTGTGGGAATAGCTTCCATTATGTCTGGTACAGTTGATATCGGAGATGCTTCTCGACATATAAAAAACAAAGAACTTGCTGCTGCAAGAAAATCAGGAATTAATATTGTAGAACATATTGTGGCAAATGACGGAATTACAATTGTTCTAAATAATTCAAATACAATAGATGCTCTTACATTATCTCAATTAAAAGATATTTATACCGGAAAAATCCAAAATTGGAAAGAACTTGGTGGGAAAAATATGCCAATCGTTGTTGTTTCAAGAGATGTTTCTTCAGGAACTTTTGAAGTATTTAACAAACTTGTTTTAAAAAATGCAAAAGGTTTGAATAGTGCATTGATGCTGGCATCCAATAATGCAGTGGTTACGACTATTTCAACAACTCCGGGAGCAATTGGTTATGTAGGATTGGGATATGTTACCGATAAAATAAAAGCTGTTTCTGTTGATGGAGTAAAAGCAACTGAAAAAACAATTCAAACGAAAGAATATCCAATTTCCAGAACTTTGCAAATGTACACAAGAGGTATTCCGACTGGTATTGTAAAACAATATATAGATTTTGTTCTCTCTCCTGAAGGGCAAGATATTGTCGAGCAACAAGGATTTATAAGAATTATGGATGATAAAAATAAATGATAAATTATGAAATAAGCCTTCGGAATGGTATTTTATTACCTTCCGAATGCTTATAAAAAACAATGTAACAAAATTAGTAATGAAATAAGGATAAATTTATGAAATCAATGAAAACATTCAATGAAAAGCTTTTTAAGTCAATTACATATCTTGCTACATTATTTACAATTTTATGTTTAGGTGGAATAATAATCACAATTTTTTCCGAGGGTTTACCAATTTTAAAATATTCAAAATTAAATGAACTTTTTGGGATAGCTTGGCATCCTACAAGTTTCCCGCCGGAATTCGGATTCTTGCCGTTGATTGCCGGCTCGATAATTATTACGATCGGAGCTTTAATTATAGCAATTCCCTTTGGCATCGGTTCTGCAATATATATTTCTGAAATTGCAGGAAATAGAACAAAAGAGATAATCAAACCAATCATTGAGCTTCTCGCAGGAATTCCTTCTGTTGTTTACGGCTTATTTGGAATGGCTTTTCTCTCTCCTTTTTTGATAAGAATTTTTAGGATTCCAACCGGATTGAATGCTCTTTCCGCTTCAATAATTCTTGGAATAATGGTAATTCCGATAATATCAAGTATGAGTGAAGATGCTCTTTCTGCTGTTCCCAAAAATCTAAGAGAAGCTTCTTTGGCACTTGGTGCTACAAAATGGGAAACAATTATAAAAGTTGTTCTTCCTTCAGCAAAAAATGGAGTTGTAGGAAGTATTACTTTAGGCTTTGGAAGAGCAATTGGTGAAACGATGGTTGTAATAATGGTTGCCGGTGGAGCTGCTCAAATTCCTTCTTCAATATTTCAACCTGTTCGCCCTATGACAACTGCAATCGCTGCGGAAATGGGAGAAACCGTAAATGGAAGTCCTCATTTTCACGCACTATTTGCTATATCAATTATCTTGTTTCTAATCACTTTTATTACAAATTTTATTACTGAATTTGTATTTTTAAAAAGGAAAAATTAATGAAAATAAATAAACGTAAAATTAATCAAATCATTGGAATTAATCTTCTTCGCTTTTTCCTGCTCTGCACTTTATTATTCATTATAATATTTCTCTATATTATTTTCAGTAAAGGCGGAAAAGTTATTTCTTGGGAATTTCTAACGCAATCACCAAGAAAATTTATGACGGAAGGCGGCATTTTCCCGGCAATTGTCGGAACTTTTTGGCTAACAATTTTATCAATTGCAATCGCTTTCCCCTTTGGAATTTTTACAGCAATTTATATGACTAATTATGCAAAATCAAATTTATTTCTTAAAATTGTAAGAATTTCCGTAAACACACTTGCAGGAACTCCATCTATAATTTATGGTCTTTTTGGACTAACGGTTTTTGTGCGATTTTTCGGTATGGATGTTTCAATGTTGGCAGGTTCACTTACTTTAGCGATACTAGTTTTACCTGTGATTATCAATAATACAGAAGAAGCTATCCGTAATGTTCCTGCTGATTTTATAAAAGCATCATTGGCACTGGGAGCAACTCAAAAACAAACTATTTTACGAGTGATTATTCCAACTGCTTTACCGGCAATTTTAACAGGTACGATTATTAGTATTGGTAGAGTTGCAGGTGAAACAGCTCCGATATTATTTACAGCTGCGACTTTTTATACTCGCAAATTACCACAATCTGTTATGGATGAAGTTATGGCGCTTCCATATCAAATTTATGCACTTCTCACTGAAGGAGCTCACCCCGAGAAGCAAATTCCTATTGCTTATGGAACAGCTGTTGTCCTGCTATCATTTGTTTTGATTGTCAGTGGAATTGCAATATTAATCAGATACAAAATGAGGAGAAATAGAAAATGGTAAACAAACATATTCAAACAAATGATTTTAATTTATGGTTTGGAAACAAGCATATTTTACACAATATTTCTATTCCTGTGTATGATAAAAAAATAACAGCATTAATTGGACCATCCGGTTGTGGAAAATCAACTTTACTTCGCTCTTTCAACAGAATGAACGATTTAATTCCGGAAACCAAAATCAAAGGAAAAGTAATGCTTTTTGATGATGATATTTATAAACCAAAAATTGATGTTACAAAAATTAGAGCTCAGGTCGGAATGGTTTTTCAACGTCCAAATCCATTCCCGAAGTCTATTTATAAAAATGTTGCCTACGGATTAGAGATAAGAGGTGAAAAAAAATCACATATCGATGAAGCAGTGGAAAGAAGTTTGAGAAGCGCTTGGCTTTGGAACGAAGTAAAAGATAGATTAAATGATTCGGCTTTTTCATTATCCGGTGGTCAACAACAAAGACTTTGTATAGCAAGAGCCTTGGCAAATGACCCGAAAATTATTTTACTTGATGAACCAACTTCCGCTCTTGATCCGCAATCAACAGCAAAAATTGAGGAACTCTGCATTGAACTTCGTGATAAAGTTACTATTCTGATTGTAACCCATAATATCGCTCAAGCAGGTAGAATTTCCGATTATACAGCATTTATGTATCTCGGAGAAATAATTGAATTTGGCGAAACAAAAAAAGTGTTCACTGTTCCCAAAAAGAAACAAACCGAAGCTTATTTGAATGGTGTTTTTGGATAAGCAGGTCATAAAATGTTGGAGAAGTTTTTTGCATTTGAGATTATTTTCATTTGATCTGATCTTTTCATATTTGACATATCTCAATTTAATATTGACAATATTGATATATGCTTAAATATAATAGTATCTTTTCTTCAACAATTTTAATGTATGTACAGCAAGCTATTGCATCACCAGAAGAAAAAATTTTTATGACAATAGAATAAAAAACACAATATCAGGAGAAAATGATGATTTATAAAATGGATGAATTTAAAAAGAAGGTAATCCTTCAAGCCGGAACAGTAGAATTTATGTTTGAACTATTTATAGAAAATCTTCAAAGAAAGAATGAAAAAAAGTTGAAAGAAATTTTCCTCTTAGAAGAAAAAGTAAATACAAAAGAGATAGAAATCGAAGAAGATATTATTGGTATGATAGCACTTTATCAGCCGGAAGGAAAAAATCTTAGAACTGCTTTAATGATTATGAAAATGAATAATGATTTGGAAAGAGTAGGTGATTTAGTAAGCGATATGGCTAACTTTTATTTATCTGATTCAATGGGACACAATTTTAAATTCCTTGAAAAACTTATTCTTATGTGTAAAAAATCTTACGAAATGTTAAAAGAAAGCATTGAATCATTTATAAAGGAAGATCCTATCATTGCAAAAACAGTCTGTGAAAAAGATGATTTTGTTGATGATTTACACTCTGAACTAAGAAAAGATATTATTAAATATGTTCAAAAAAATCCTACTGAAACTGAAAAAATTTTAAATTACTATAATATTATTTTTAAAATTGAACGAATTGCCGACCTTGCCACAAATATTGCTGAAGAAGCAATCTATTTATCAAAAGGCAAAGATATTAAACACGGATTGTTTGGATAATAAAATAATTTCACGTAACAAAACACTTACAATAAGCACGAAAAAAGCAGGAAGAACGGGGCATGCTCAAACATTACCGGCAATCACCAAAAGAGGAAGTCTAAATGGATATTATTTTCAGTGAAAACAGTATTGGTATTGTTATGAAAATAACCCTTTGAACATATTAAATAAGAGGAGGGACTAAAATGAGAATCAACACCAAACCAATTAATGGAAATCTAATTATAAAATTTGCGAATGATCCTTTAGAAAACGCACTGATTGATGGCATCCGGAAGACAATTAACAGGTTTAGAGAGAGACCATTAAATTTTTTTACTGAATCCGATATCCATTCTTCATTGATGAAAGATATAATGGTTGGGAATTCAAAGGTATTTTTATTTAAAGATGACAAATACCCCGAAGTTTCATTAGTTCACAATGAATATCCAACAAATTTCAGATATGAAAAGAAAAAGTTGTTGAAAGGATATACCGGAAATGACACTGAAATTGAAAAACAAACAAACATTGAAGTAAAAACAGGTGACAGGGGAAATTTTGATTTGTCTATACTAAATAGAGATTTTGTAGAAAATATGTTTAACAACCCTACTTGTCTAATAAACAGCAAAGGGAAAAGAAAAGATAAGCATGATTTGAATGAATCAATAAAAAATATCATTAATAAAAATATAGGTTATCCTATTCAAAGAAAATCAAAGAATAATATTAAATTTCAAGAAGAATTACTATATGCTATTGAAGTAAAATTCATTCACCCTTTTAATGCTCGAGATAAAGGTATGTTGGACGAAGTAATCAAAGATAATAGAAAGCTTAAATTAACAAGAATTCATTCCGGCAACAAAACCAAAGTTCTTAACTTAATCTTTTGCTCTTCCGATGCATTAAAAAGAAGAGATAAAGAAAAATCAGTAATTGATCGGATAAAGAAGTATGTTCGCCAACAAAATAAAACCCAAAAAATACCCGATGATGTGATCAATATATTCATAGAATCATACATTTTTAAAGATTCAAAAAATAACAGTACAATAAAAGAAACTGAAAAGCCATTAATCTCAATTGGAGGCAACTGCACGGATAACCTGTTTTTCAAGCAACTTAAAAATGCCTTAAAAATATGAAACTTAACTTCAAAATCCATAGAAGAACAAAAGGAATTGGTGGTTCTTGGCCAGAAGTCCGAACTTTAAACACAAGAATCATTATGGATATCGGAATGCCATTAGCCAATGCAATGAAAAAGCAACTTAATTTCAGGAAATATGAGAAACTTGAAAATGCGGAATTGATAAAACGAAAAATCCTGCCGACATTAAATGGCCTTATGATAGAAATGAGAATTTAGTTGATGTGGCATTAATTTCTATAGATTAAATTCAGGAAAACATTATTAACAACTCTTTCCATTTGACATATTTTTTCAAAATATAATACTTTGCTTAAGAACTTGAGGAGGCTCTTTGGAGATAATGATTAACAAAAATCTTGACTATAAAAAATAATAGAAATTATTGAAAATAATTGGATGAATTATAAAAATGATAAAAGAAAAATATACACAATTGTTGTTATCCTGCCAAATAAGAAGAATAACAACAATTTATGATACAGACAAGTTAGCGGTTATTGAAAAGAAATTTCGATTATCTTTGTAGAAAAGGAATTAGAATGACAAAATTAGAAAGAAATATAAATTTGAATTTTTACAATAAGATTGCTGAACTTTTAAAGAATGCTCAAAATAAAGTTGTTCACACTGTTAATAAAACAATGGTTTATACATACTTTGAAATAGGCCGAACAATTGTAGAAGATAAATCCATTTTGTGAAATTAAAATTATCGAGGAGAAACTGTCCGAAAAAATAGATTTATCTCCCTTTCAATTTGACGGAATTGCTGATTGTTTAGATAATTATGAAAGCAGATTTAACTTAGAAAATAAAATTACGGAACAGCATTTTCTTGTTCATGGTGGAGTTGCGAAAGATTTTGGACAAGTTACTACAATTATAAAAAATAAAACTAAGAAATTAGCAGAGATTTTTCAGGGCTCAAATTATACCGGTAATGAGGGGGTATTGCCTCAAATAGTTAATATTATCGGTTCGATTATGTCTAAAGAAATTATCAATAATTTGCTTGAAGAACCGGAATTACTGAACAAAATTTTGGTTTTTGAGTTGGAAGATTTTTCACTTGAATTTATTAACTTGAAATAAAATAGGAATTATTGATTTACGATAAATGAATCGGATTCATTTATTTTCTTATATTTTTACTTGACATACAACTCTATAGAAATAAAAAATTTTTCTGTTACATTTCTAAAAAATGTAGCGAGGAGGTAGTTATTAATAGAAAAGGAATTTGTTTTATTAAATTTGTTTTATTCATTGTTTTATTAAATATTTCACCTAAGATTTTTGCCAATCCTAAACTGGATACTTATATCCAATCTAGCTTCACAAAATTTTCAAATAATAAATATGATAATTCTTCTACTTTCTTTTCTCATAAATCTATTATAGTTTGGGGAACCCATTCCGATGACGAAGATGAAGCGGATATTAACGAAACAATGGCGGAAAATGTTGTTGATTTCAGAATTAAAAAATGGCTAAACCACGAAAATAATGTTGTAAAAGTCATTCCTGATACAGATGTTACTTTGTCAGATTTACAAAACTACAACCTGATCTTGGTTGGAACTCCATCTTCAAATATATATTTGAAGAAAATTACTAAATTTCTGCCAATAAAAATTACTGAAGATGAAATTATCGCCGATAATAAGAAATTTGAAGGTGATGAAGTTGGAATCAATTTCCGTTATGCAAATCCTTATAATCCCAAAACCCAAATTTGGATAATTTCAGCTCCGTCTTATGAAGCTCTGCGTTTTATTCCGAAAAAACAAGATTATTGCATTTATCAACTTACAAGTTACAATCCGTCTGCTGATCGCTTTAAAGAGCTCGCTATTGGGAATTTCTCAAAAAAATGGAATCTTAAAAAATTAGCTTTGGTTGATACTGTCTCTATTGAAACTGACGAAAATAATCCTATCAAAGTATCGGAATTAAAGAATTTTCCATCTCCAAATTGGATTAAAACCGGTGTGATGTATGAGATTTTTGTACGAAGTTTTTACGATAGTGATGGCGATGGTATTGGTGATTTGAATGGAATTACGAAAAAGCTGGATTATCTCAATGATGGGAATCCTGACACTGATACTGATTTGGGAATTAAAACTATTTGGTTGATGCCGATTTTCGAATCACCGAGTTATCATGGTTATGATGTTACAAATTATTTAAAAATAAATCCCGATTATGGTACAAATGAAGATTTTAGAAAATTGTTGCGAGAAGCACATAAAAGAGGAATAAAAATTATTACCGATATAGCTTTGAATCACTGTTCTTCTCAACATAGATTTTTTAAAGACGCTTACGGGAATTTAAAATCAAAATATTCTGATTGGTTTTATTTTACAAATCCTTCTCATACTAAAGCTGATAATTGGGAATTCCGAACCAATAAAAAAGATAAAGATATGCTCGATCCGCCAATGCCGGCTTGGAATGTGAATAATCCTAAAGTGGCAAAATATTTATTTGATGCTGCTAAATATTGGCTCGATCCGAATAAAGACGGTGATTTTTCTGACGGTATTGACGGTTTTAGATGCGATTATGTAAAAGGACCTCCCAAAGAATTTTGGCAAAATTTTAGACAAGAAGTTAAAGCGATTAATCCGAACATTTTGCTTTTAGCTGAAGATTGGGAAGGATTGGATTCGATAGCAAAAGATTTTGATAATGAATTTGATATGGCATTTGATTTTCCGTTTCAAGGAAGTTTGATGGAAGCTGTTTCGGAAGGGAATGCCCGTGATTTTATCCATTTGATTATGAGCGAAAAAGATGCTTTACCGAAAAATGCCGTGATGAACCGATTTGTAAATAATCATGATATGAATAGAATTTCTTCCGTTTTGAGATCCGAACAAGTTAAATTGGCTTTTGTAACATTGTTGACTTTCCCCGATATGCCAATGCTTTATTACGGAGATGAGATTGGGATGAAAGGAATTAAAGATCCTTATGATGAAGGGATTCGCCGTCCAATGGAATGGACTTCTTTAAATTCTTCTAAAGGTACCACAAATTGGTATCCTGCCTGGTCAAATGAAAAAGATGGGATTTCGGTCGAAGAAGAATCAAAAGATAAAAATTCGCTTTTTAATTTTGTGAAGAAATTAATTGCTCTCAGAAATGAAAATAGCGTCTTTGAAACAGGGAAAGTGAAATTTAATAGCGTAATAATCAATTCCGGAGATGATGCTGAAGATTATAAACGAGCAATTTCTTATACTGTTTCTAATAAAAAAGATAGTTTTGTTGTAGTAGAAAATCTTTATAAAGAGAAAAATCTAACTATTGAGCTTTCTAAAAATCAGGAAATCACTGCAAAAGAAATAATAAAACAAGATGGTGTTAATTATAAAATTATCGGAAATAAACTTAGCGGTTTTTTCCCAAATAGAAGTTTTTTAATAATTAAAATAAAATAGTCTGTGGAGGAATTATGAAAAAAAGAATATTTGTAATATCATTGTTTTCCTTAATGTTAAACATGTTGTTTTCACAAACACAAATAGTATTATGGCACTCATATCGAGGAGCTGAAAAAACTGCAATAAATAAGGTTGTGGCTAATTTTAATGCTCAAAATAAAGATGTAAAAATCAAAGCTTTGGCTGTTCCGTTCGATGCTTTTCCTGATAAAATAACAGCTGCTATTCCCCGTGGAAAAGGACCTGATATCTTTATTTTTGCTCACGACAGAATAGGCGGTTGGGTAGAAGGAAATGTTATTGAACCTCTTGATTATTATTTAGATGACGATATAAGCGAAAATTTTGTAGAAGGTGCATATAAACCAATGGTTTATAATGAATCTCTTTACGGACTGCCAATGGCTGTAAAATCTATTGTTCTTTATTACAACACAGATTTATTGAAAAATCCACCTAAAACAACTGACGAAATGATTGCAGTGGCAAAAAAATTTACCGATCCTAAATCCGGAAAATACGGACTTGTTTATGAAAATGCAAATTATTATTACAATGCCTGTTGGATGCAAGGTTTCGGAGGACGTGTTTTCGATAAAAACAATCATCCGATAATCAATTCACCGGAATGTGTCCGATCTTTTCAATTTTCACAAGATTTGTTTTTAAAAGATAAAATTGTTCCGCCGGAAGTTTCCAATATTTTGGTGACAACTCTATTTAATGAAAATAAGGCGGCAATGGCTATCAGTGGACCTTGGTTTAGAGGAGAAATAGCCAAAAACATACATTATAAAGTTGCACTTCTTCCTATAATTTCCGAAACAAATACTCGAGCATTACCGTTTATGAGTTCAGAAGGTGTTATGATGAGTGCCAAATCTAAAAATAAAGATGCTGCCTTTAAAGTTATGAAGTATTTGGTTAACGATGAATCTGCTTACATTATGGCGAAAATCGGGAAACAACCTGTTGCCAATAAATCTGTTTATTCTCATAAAGATATTGCCGATGATCCGTTTTTACCTATTTTCAAAAAACAAATTAAATATTCAATTCCGATGCCAAGTATTCCCCAAATGACATTTGTTTGGTCTCCGGCTTCGAGTGCGATAAATGCGGTTATCAATGGTGAATCTCCTAAGAAAGCTTTGGACAAAGCTGAAAATACTGTTCTGAAAAACCTAAAAGCTGCCGGATTTAAATAGGATTTTCTAATGAAAAAATCTACTAAGTGGAAGATTTCATCTTTTATTATCCTGATTATATTTTTTGGGTTAATTTATCAGAAGCTTTTAACCAATATTAGTGTTGATCAAGAAGAGAAATATACAATTGAAAATGCTCAAATTGTCGTAAATTCTTTATCAAAAGATTTGGAAGATAATGGATTTAATTTTTCTAAAGATCAGGAATTTATTAATAAAATCAAAAATGATCAAAGCAATATTAACGAAATAAGTATTGTTTTAGGAAGAAAATATTTTGTTAGTACTAATTCAAATTTAACGGCAAAAAAGATATCTAAAAAAATATTCGACATCCAAAAAAAAATAAAGTTTGAATTTAAAAAAACTAAAAATGTTAAAATAAAATCTACCGTGATTAAAGGGAAATATGCCTTCTATAAACCAATCATTATCAAGGGAAAATTTAAAGGATTGGTAATTGTCAAAAATACGAAAGAGACCTTTTTTAAAGCTAATTTTTCAAGTACTTTTCTAATTTTTACTTTGATTATCTTAGTCGGATTATTGATTCTAATGGAAATATTTCTGCCAAAATATCAAATGATTGTTGGAATTGCTTTGTTTGCCATATCCATTTTGATGATTAACAACAATATTGGACAGAAACTTCAAAAAAATGTTGATTCTTGGAATATTCAGAAACAAAATCTTGCTGAAAATTTTAGGACAAAATTGGGAATTACAAATCAAATCTCTTTACCAAAAACTCAAATTACTGTTAGTCAATCAGTTAAAGTTTGGAATATTTCTTTTATTTTAATTGGAACTATCTTGCTTCTTCTGGTTTATTTAAATGTAGTTCAGAGATTTTTTGAAACTCTTTATGAATATCGTGAGGCGTATTTTTATATTTTACCCGCGATGACGGGAGTTTTTCTTCTTGTATTTTTCCCTTTTATTTACGGAATTCTAATTGGATTTACCGATTATAATCTTACAAATTTCAGTACAAATTTGGTTACGTATTTTACCAACATTAGTAACTATACTTTTTCTAATTTCATAAATATTTTAAAAGTCTTTAATCTTCATGATTATAATAATTTCTATTTTACTTTGATTCATACTATCGTTTGGACTGTATTGAACTTATTTTTTCATGTTACAATTGGTGTTGCTTTAGCTTTGCTATTGAATAATCCCAGATTAAAAGGGCGAACTTTTTTTAAAATTTTGTTGATTTTACCGTGGGCGATTCCAAATTATATTACTTCGCTTATTTGGAAAGGAATGTTCCATAAACAGTTTGGAGCAATCAATGGTTTGTTACAAACTTTAGGTTTTCAACCGATTAGTTGGTTTACGCAAGCTCATACAGCGTTTATTGCCAATTTAGTAACAAATGTTTGGTTAGGATTTCCTTTTATGATGATTATTGCACTCGGTGCTCTTCAAAGTATTCCTAAAGAATTATATGAAGCTTCGGCAATTGATGGTTCAACGAAATGGCAATCATTTTGGACGGTTACGGTTCCATTATTAAGACCGGCAATGATTCCGGCGATAATTTTAGGTACTATTTGGACGTTTAATCAATTTAATGTGATTTATCTTGTTTCCGGTGGCGGACCTGACGGAGCTACGGAATTGCTGATAACAGATGCTTATAAAATGGCTTTTGAACAATATCGATATGGTTACGCAGCAGCGTATTGCATCATAATTTTTATAATCTTATTAGGTTATGGTTCGTTCACTTCTAAAATTTCGAAAGCAACTCAAGGAGCTTATGAATGATTAACGGCAAATCAAAAAAAGGATTATTCTTTTCTTACCTAATTTTGACAATTGTGTCTCTCATAACAATTTATCCGGTGTTGTGGGTTTTAAAAGTTGCTTTTGGGGGAACGTCTTTATTAAGTACTTCTTTAAGTTTGATTCCTCAACATATTTCTTTAGATAATTTTAAAGAAATAATTTATGATAAACCATTCCTTTTGTGGTTAAAAAATAGTGTTATTGTTTCCGGTGTTACAACAATTTCCAGTTTATTTTTAGCAACAACTGCCGGTTATGCTTTTTCAAGATTTAAATTTCCCGGTCAAAAAGAAGGATTGTTGGCTCTTTTGGTGACCCAAATGTTTCCCGGTGTTTTGATGATTATTCCGCAATTTATTCTTATCTCAAGTGTTCTGCATCTTTATGGCTCATTATGGGGATTAGTTATAATTTATAGCACGACTGCTTTACCGTTTTCAATTTGGATTTTAAAAGGTTATTTTGATACAATCCCAATTTCTTTGGAAGAATCCGCAAGAATTGACGGAGCGTCGAGAAGCAGAGTTTTCTGGCAAATCATTATTCCTTTAAGCAAACCTTCCATAGCAATAACTGCACTTTTTTCTTTTATGACAGCTTGGAACGAATTTATTTTAGCAGCTACATTTTTGGATTCTGAAGCAAAATATACTTTACCAATCGGTTTAAAACAAATGGTCGGAGAATTTGGTGCCGAATGGGGTCATTTTGCAGCTTCTTCAATCTTGGTTGCAATTCCGGTTGTTGTACTTTTCATGATTTTTCAAAAATTCCTCATCTCCGGTTTGACTGCCGGCGGTGTAAAAGGATAAATAACAAAGGAGGATATATGATTAGAAAAAAAATCACGTTTCTTGTCGTTTTGTTGAGCTTTTCAATGATATTAACGGCAGGGACAAAGATTACTTTCGAAGATCCGAAAGGTGATGACAAAGGACCGGGGACTTATACTTATCCAACCGATCCGATTTATGTTCATGGCTCATTTGATTTAACAAAAGCTGTGATAAGTGATAAAGGAAAAACTGTCGAATTTAAAATTTATTTTAACGCACCGGTTTCTTTTAATTGGGGTGATTTTTGGGATGTTCAACAAATTCAAATTTATTTGGATCTTGCAAAAGGCGGACATACAAAAACTATTCCTGGTACGCAAGTTGTTGTAGATAAAAACGATGCTTGGGATAAAGTTGTATTTGTTGATCCTCATACAGTTTCTAAAATTAATGGTGAAATTGGAATGAAAGCAAAAGATTTGAAAAATGACATTGTACTTCCTGAAAAAATTAAACCGATTGGTAAATCCTTAAAAGCTATTGTTAAAAAATCTGATCTTGGTGTTCCCGATGATGCTGATATTTCAAAATGGGGTTATGGAATTCTTATGTTAAGTGCAACAGGATTCCCCGGTAATTGGTGTGTGTTAATGCGTCGTGTTAACGAATATGAAGGTCAACATCGTTTTGGCGGTGGATCTGATGGTGCTGGAGATCCTAATGTAATTGATATGTTTGTAGATAACGCTGACGGTTCAAAAGACGAGGCTCAAATTCAATATGATATGTTGAATAAATGGAAAAGCGGATCTGACCCTGAAGATATGTCGAAAGATAAATTATCAATAATCAAACTGGTTTATCCCGGTAAATAAGGAATTTAAAAGGAGATATAATGAAAAAAATTATTTTGATAGTTCTGGCTATGTTTTTAGTTGGATCAGTATTTGCTAATATTGATATTAGCGGTAAAATTTATAGTCAGTACAGATGGACGAATTCATCAGGAAATGCCTATTGGAACAGTCCTAATTTTGGTTCATTTTCAAGCGGTGCTTCAGTTTGGCCTGGTTATGGCAGATTAGATAAAAAATTTGCTAACTTCCTCAGAACCGAATCTGAATTTACCGTAAATGCAAATGTCTCAAAATACGTTAAAGCTTATGTAAGAGTTAAAACAATATTTAATTCTGATGAAACAAACGGCGATGGAGAACAAAGTGCTTCAGCTTGGGCTGATGATTGGGACAATGCGAGAGGATTTTTCAAATTAAGAGGATTCTTAATTAAACTCAATCCTAATAACAATTTTATTAAATCAATTGATCTTGGAACTCCAATGGGTTTACCTTTCAATAAATGGCTTGTTTCGGACAGAAGATATATTGATCGTGATAATCTAAAAGGTATTGTTGTTAGAGGTCATCAAATTAGTGATAAATTTAGTTGGAATTTTGCCAGAATGTGGAATGCCGGATATATGGGACCGGGCTGGAACAGTTTGAATACATTTAGATCTGAAGATGGTACTTATGCTGCAAGCTTTAAGTTAAATGTTAATGATGATGCTTGGATTTCCAATCTTAACTTTATGTATTATTCCGATACAAATTTGGACCCTAAAGATGAAGATCTTACCGGAACTGATGATGGCAATATTAAAGCTAAAGATGATTATGATGAATTTGGTATAACTTATGAATCCAATTATAATCTTACTGATGAAATTGGTGTTGATCTTTTAGGAATATTTACAAATCAAAAATTTGCAGATAGATTAGATGCTAATGATGATAATATTGCTGATAATCTTGCGTGGGTTACTCCTTTAACTCCTGCTCATTGGTGGGGAATAAACGAACCTTATGCGGATATCAATACTTTTAGTGGTATTCTTTCTTTGAATACAACTGATCCGTTTGATGTTGGAATTACTCCAAAAGCTCAATTTTTCTATATTGATAACAATCTTTATACTCCATTCGGAAGTAGAAGAGAAGATGATATGTTAATGATTCACGGTGGTTTGAATGCTCTTGCTTTTACAAGTGGAGACGATACTGCCGAAGGCGGGCGACAACATCAAAGTCTTAATACATTCTTGTACGGTGGCGGTCAATCTGCTGTTAATGAAGCAATGACAGACAATAATTTCCTCCGTTTAGGCGAAGATTTTTATGAAACTGCCATCGGATATACAGGTGGAACTTTAGAAAGTGATTTTGATCTTGGTAATTTCTCTATTAATGCTCAAGGTAACTATATTTTGAGAACTGATAATAATGATGGAAAAATTAATGAAAAAAACGATAATTATGATGGAAACGATACAACAAATGCTTGGTATTATAAAGTACCGCATGATTTTAAAGCAATTGTCGGTGATGTTTCCGCAAAAACTGCAATTAACGGTTATAACTTAAAAGCCAATGTAAAATATGGAAACTGGCAAGATGTTAAAGCTGATTATTACGGTGATAGTTTAACTCCAGTTGGAACTCACGCAGTTGAATGCACGGCTATGGTTTTTGAAATAACAGCTCAAAAACAACTAACAAAATCAATTAGCTATGAATTTAGACCTCGTTATCAAACCGTATTATTCAATGAATCAGGAATAGATTTCAGCGGAAATGCTTTTGATAATGATTATTCTAATAATGATGTAATGTTTAACCAAAAAATAGTCTATAATTTCGGTGGATTTGATTTTTGGTTGAGAAGTGAAAATGTAATTCGTAAATTCAAAAGTGAAGGTGCCGATGACCTTAAATTGAACTGGGGTACGGTTCATGCAGCTTTTGAAGTAAAATTCTAAGAAAAGGAGAGAAAAATGAAGAAAATTTTAGTATTGGTCAGTCTCGTAATTGCCGTTTTAGGTCTAGGTTTATTAACTTCTTGTTCGGATGACGATGATACTACTGCACCGGTTGTAACAGGGGTAACTTTCAAAGTTGTTGATGGAACTAATTCCTACTCAAACATCAAAGTAAAAGGTGCTTTTAATGAATGGGTTCCTGTTGCTATGAATCAAGACGGAAACGTTTGGACTGTGACAATTGATGTTCCTGACACACTGGCAGCCGGTACTTATGAATGGGGTGCAATTGAAGATGACGGCTCAGAATGGGGAATTTGGTTAATTGACGGTCCTAACCCTACTGTTGATATTAATGAAAACGGATTTGGTTCTGCTGAATACGATATTCCTGAACCACAAGGAACAGTTAACGTTACTTTAAATGTTGATATGAATGCAGTTGATCCAATTTCTGCTGATGGCGTTCACGTTGCCGGTTCTTTCCAAAATTGGGATCCGGCTGGAACTGAAATGACCGATGACGATGGTGATGGAATCTATTCCGTAACTGTAGAAATGGAAATGAACAGTACTATTCAATTCAAGTTTTTAAATGGAAATGCTTGGGGTGACGGAATCCAAGAAGTTGTTCCTGAAGATTGCGGTGTTGATGATCAAAATGGTGGATTTAACAGACAAGAAACTGTTCCGACTACCGATGCATCATTTACTTATGTTTTCAGCGGTGAACCTGTAGAAGGTAAATAAATTAATAGGGCGGATGATTAAGTCATCCGTCTTCTTTTTATGAAATATATTCAAATTTTTCTTATCCTCCTATTTTTTTCTATCTTAAATTCAAAAACTATTTTAGATCTCAAAGACAATACTTTTGATGATTATGGTAACGGAAAAGTAATTTATCCCGATAATCCTATTTTTAAAAAAGGTATTTTTGATATCACAGAGTTTAAAATAGAAGAAAATCCCAATTCCTATAAATTCAAAATAATTGTTAGAACAAAAATTAACAAAATAAAAAATACCGGTCTTTTGCAATCCAATAATATTAATGATGATTTTTATTTGCCATTAGTCCAACTTTATCTTGTTGAAAAAGATGACAGGAATATCGGATTAAAAAAATTATTGCCGGGTGTAAATGCATCTTTAGAAAATAATTATTCTTGGAATAAAGTTATTGTTTTTACCTCGATTCCATCGGATTTTAAAAGTTCGCTATCTTCAATAAACCACCATCTCATTCAAAATGTTATTTTTCCGAAAAACATTAAATACTATAAAAATTCTATCACCGGAATTGTATCAAAAAATAGAATTAAATTAGATAAAGAAACAGGTTATTCTTTGATTATGCTCGGTCATAATTTTTCAAATTTAAGGAATAATGTTTACGTTATTCCGGTAAGATCTGTATCAGGACAATATAATTTCGGAGGTGGGGAACAGAATATTTTGAAAAGATATAATTCCAATATTATTGACTTGATTTGCCCACCCGAAAATTCACAAGAAAAAATGCTTTCTTCCTATAATCAAAATTTAAAAAAATACGCCAAAATTATTCCATATTTTAAAAACAAACAGAATTATGTAAAATTGGATAAATATTTTGAGATTAAAGAAATATCCGGATACAAAATCATTATTAATGCCGGTTCAAAAGATAATCTTAAATCAGGAGATGAATTAATAATTGATGATGAATTTATTGCTGTCATAAAAGATGTTTTTCCAACTCTCAGTATTGCCGAAATTTTAAATCATAAAGAAATGAAAAATATAAATAAAGAAATGAAAATAAGAAAATTAACTAAAGAAAATTAAGAGGAGATTATGAAGAAAATACTAATTGCTTTACTTGTCGTTTTGAGTTTTTCGCTATTTGCAGAACAAATAGATTTAACCGTTCATTATCATCGATATAATAGTGATTATGCCGGTTGGGGATTACATTTGTGGGGAGCTGTTCAAGAATCCGGAGGAACTTTCGTTATTGATGGGCAAACTTATGATTGGCAAAATGCTTTGCCGTTTTCTGATGATGATTCTTACGGAAAAGTGGTTACTTTTCCCGTTGATGATACTACACCGCTCGGTTTTATCGTTCATAAAGGTGATGAAAAAGATCCGCCGAATCTTGATAGAAATTTCAACGATTACGATCAAACTCACGAAATTTGGCTTTTACAAGGAATTGCAGATATTTTTTATTCCGAACCCAGTGTTGAAATTCGGGTAAAATCAGCTTTTAGTGACGGGATAAATACAATCAATATCGTAATGACGGGAGCAATTGATAATTATCAAAATAGGTTTGAGATTTATAAAAATAATGTTTTGGAAAATACAGATTCTATAACTGAGACAGGAAGTACAATTAGTGTTATTTTGAGTAATTCCATAGATATTACGCAAGTTTATAAAGTTTATGATTCTGAAGTTCAAGATACAATTTTTGTTCAACATCATTTTCCTGAAGATCAATATGTTTATGATGGTAACGATTTAGGATTTACCTATTCTGCCAATTCAACTCAATTCAAATTATGGAGTCCAACCGCTTCCGAAGTGAATGTACTATTGTATTCAACTCCGTCCGATAATTCTGAAGAACCGCAATCTTATCCAATGGTTAGAGAAAATGACGGTGTTTTCGTGACAAATGTAGATGGTGAGTTGAATGGAAAATACTATCTCTATCAAATTACAATGTACGGAGAAACTTATACGACTCCGGATCCATATTCCAAAGGCGTTTCAACAAATACGAAAAGAAGTATGATTTTTGATGATGCGATGACTAATCCTGACGATTGGCAAAGTGATTCATCACCTGTTTTAGAAAATTTGACTGATGCTATTATTTATGAATTTCATATCAGAGATTTAACAATTAATGATACTTGGAATGGAACAGAAGCAAATCGCGGAAAATATCTCGGTGTTGCGGAAACCGGAACAAGTTATAACAATATTGCTACCGGGATTGACCATATTTCCGATTTAGGTGTCAATTGTGTTCAAATCCAACCATTTTATGATTTTGGAAGTGTTGATGAAACAAATTCTCTTTCGCGAAATTGGGGATATGATCCAATGCTTTATAATACGCCGGAAGGAAGTTATTCTTCAAATTCGGATGATATTTCCAGAATTATTGAGACAAAATCCATGATTAAAGCTTTTCATGATAAAGGTATAAAAGTAATTATGGACGTGGTTTACAATCATACTTTCCATACCGGACATAATTCTGCTTTTGATTCAGCTGTTCCGAATTATTATTATATTATGAATGATGACGGTGAATATGAAAATTGGACAGGTTGCGGAAATACAATTGATACCGATAAACCGATGGTACAAAATTTTATTCTTCAATCTGTAAAATATTGGGTGAACGAGTATCATGTTGACGGGTTTAGATTTGATTTAATGGGATTGATTAATACAAATTTGATGGAATCCGTAGTAGATTCTTTAAAAGAAATAAAACCTGATATCCTTGTTTACGGTGAGCCTTGGGGTGGTTGGGGAGCACCGATTATGACCGGTAAAGGAGATCAGAGAAGTAAAGGCTTTGGTTGTTTTAATGATAATATTAGAAATGCAATTCGCGGAGATACTGATGGAACAAATCGCGGTTATGCAATGGGAAAAACCTCAAGTTGGAATGCTGTTAAAAAAGGTGTGATGGGTTCAATAAATGATTTCACTGATTTTCCTTCTGAAACTATAAATTATATTTCTGCTCATGATAATTATACTTGGTGGGATAAATTGAAAAGAACGGTTACCGGATTACCAGATGACGCTTTAATTCGTATGGATAAATTAGGTAACGGCATAATATTAACTTCTCAAGGAATTCCTTTTTTACATGCCGGAGTGGAATTTTTAAGAACAAAAAGAGCTCCCGGAGCAACCGAAGAACAGGTTCGAAATAGTTACAATGCCAATGATGAAGTAAATAAATTGGACTGGGCAAGATTGGCTGACAATATTGAGGTAAATAATTATTATAAAGGTTTAATTCAATTACGAAAATCTCATAAGGAATTTCGTTTGGATACTGCCGAAGAAATTACCAATCATCTGCATTTTGAAAATAACAATATGAACGGAGTTATGCTCTATACTATTGATGATGTTACACCTGATGATAATTGGGGTGATATTTTGGTAGCATACAATCCAACCGGTTCAACTCAACATCCTATTTTGCCTGCCGGAGAATGGAATGAAGTTGTCAATTCAGAACAAGCAGGGATTGATGTCATTTCTCATTTTAACAGCAGTTCAGGTGGTTTTGAATGTTCGTTCGAAATGCCGGCTTACAGTATGGTTGTGATGTACAAAGATAATTCCGATAATATAAATTTGAATATTTTCCAAAATGCAGGTTTAAATAACTATCTTCATTTTGCTGTGAATACAACTAATTCCGAGATAAATGCAATTTCCGTTAAAGCAAATAATTCAAATGTTATTATGGATTCTCTTGCGGTCGGAAGCTGGTACGGTTCTTATAAAATGGAGCAAACAGGCAATATTGAGGTTTCCGTTACATCTAATATTGGAACTTCTTTAAGTAAAAATTTTGTGATTGGCAAAATTGAACCGTCAAAAACATATTCTTCGTTTGATCATAAAATGAAAATCGAATTTGACCAAAACGAACCTTCTACAAATATCTATTTTGCAATTTTAAAAAATAATGAAGATGTTCAATTAGGCTATTATCAATTTGGTTCCGAATTAGATTTAGCCAAAAAAGCAGAAATTTCGTTCTTAACTAATGATAAATCCAAAGCGATCTATCAATTTGTAAATGGAGAATGGAAAGAGTTGATTTGCAATTATCATAATCAAAGTATTTCTTCAAAAATATCTTCTTTAGGAAAATTCAAACTTGATAAAAGAACCAATTTTATTAACAAAACTCACATTATTGGCAATTATCCTAATCCTTTTATTGCTGGTGCTAATAGAGGAATCGGTACAAATATTAAATATTTTGTTGCCAAAGATTCGAATGTAAAAATAGAAATATTCAATATCAAAGGACAAAGAATTATTACTTTGATTAATCATCGCCAAAAATCAGGAGTTCATACTATAAATTGGAATGGTAAAAATAGTAACAATAAATCTGTTGCAAGTGGTGTCCTTTTTTATAAATTAACGACAAATGACCATTCAGAAATCAGTAAAATGCTGTTATTGAAATAAAGGAGTGAAATTATGTTAAAAAAATATTTGATCGCAGTGATTGTTCTCGGAATGGCTCTTTTTGTTGGATGTTCCAAAAGCAGTACTTCTCATAATCCTTATGAAAATTATTCGGATCAGGAATTGTTGGATTCAGGCTGGGAAAATTATGCTAATAATGAATTTGAACAATCTCTTGATTTTTTTAATGAAATGATTAATAGGAATACAAGATTGTCGGAAGCAAATAATGGTTTGGGTTGGAGTTATGCAAAATTGGACTCTCTCTCTAAATCTTTAAATTACTTTGATGAAGCATTGGCTGAAAATCCTTCCAATCAAACTAAAGATGATTGTCTTGCAGGTAAATGTTTTGTAAAAGACGCTCAAAATCAGGCTCAAAATTGCTTAGATTATTCTTTGGAAATTTCAAATTCTTGGCAATTCGAGTATGACCAAAATCTAAATTATGATGATATTATCGTTCTGAGAGCAACCTCATTCTATTCTTTAGCAAATTTTTCATCAAGCTTAATCGAAATCCAAAAATTAGAGCCGGATTTTCAAGTTGATGTTTCGACTGTAGAAGGCAGAATTTCTCTTGCTGAAAAAATTGAATCTTTAAGGAATTAAAATGAAGAAAATACTCTTTATGATGATGATTACAGCAATTTTGCTGAGTTGTCAGTCAACAAAATATACTGCTCCTCCTGTAGTTCAGGATGTTCCTCAAGATCAAGGTCAAACTTATTGGTGGAATAATACGGTTTTTTATGAATTATTTGTGCGAAGTTTTTATGATAGCGATGGTGATGGTATTGGTGATTTACAGGGAATTATCGAGAAACTGGATTATCTGAATGATGGAAATCCTGACACTGATACAGATTTGGGAATTACGGGAATTTGGCTAATGCCGGTTTGCGAATCACCGAGTTATCATGGTTATGATGTTACCGATTATCGTAAAATTGAAGAAGATTATGGAACTAATGCCGATTTTATCGAATTGATGAATCAATGCCATGCTCGTGGAATAAAGGTAATTGTTGATTTTGTCATGAATCACACTTCCAGCGATAATCCCTGGTTTGTAAATTCTCAAGATGAAAATTCTTCTTATCGAAATTGGTATATCTGGTCTGATAATAATCCGGGAACTTCAGGACCTTGGGGACAGCAAGTTTGGCATAATTCTCCGTCAAGTTCATATTATTACGGATTGTTTTGGGGTGGAATGCCGGATTTGAATTATCGGGAACCGGCAGTTAAAAACGAAATGTTTGATATTGCAAAATTTTGGTTGAACGATATGGATGTTGACGGATTCCGTTGTGATGCGGTTAAATATATTTTTGAAGACGGAACTCAATTGGAAAATACACCTGAAACTTATTCATTTTGGCAAGATTTCCATAATCTTTATAAAGGTGAAAACAGCGATGCTATGGCTGTCGGAGAAGCTTGGGATAATAGCAATATTATCGAAAGTTACACCGGAGATAAATTTGATTTCTGCTTTGAATTTAATTTAGCTAATAGCATTTTGCAATCCGTAAATAGCGGAATATCTTCTAATATAGAGATGAAAATGGAAGATGTAAAAAATCTATATCCTTATCATCAATATGGGACTTTTTTGACTAATCATGATCAAAATAGAGTGATGGATGATTTTATAGGTAATGAAGATAAAGCAAAATTGGCTGCCTCAATTTATCTGACTTTACCGGGTGTTCCTTTTTTATATTATGGAGAAGAAATTGGAATGAGAGGACAAAAACCGGACGAAAATATCAGAAGACCAATGCAATGGGATAATAGTTCTAATGCCGGATTTTCATCAGCAACTCCTTGGAATTCTGTTAATTCTAATTTTAGGACATATAATGTCGCTTCTGAATCTGATGATGCTAACTCTATTCTTAATCAATATAAAAAGATTATTAGTTTGAGAAATACTCATCAAGCTTTGACTATTGGAACCTATCAACCTTTACATAGTTCTAAAGATAATGTGTTTACTTTTTTAAGGCAATATAATGATGATATTATCTTGGTTTGTGCCAATTTAAATTCAACGGCTCAAAACGCAGTGAATGTTACGGTTTCGAAGACAAATATTGAATCCGGAGAATATCAAGTAGTTGATTTGGAAAATAAATCTAAAAAAAATATTAATATTGGGAGTAATGGCAATTTTGCTCTGACAATTAATTCTATTGATAAAAGAAAATTGGAAATTTATAAATTGGTAAAAATGTAAAAAAAGGCACTGATTAGTGCCTTTTCAATATGCTAATAATTATTATTAATCCGTTTCACTAAACATATCTTTGCCGACTCCGCAAGTTGGACAAACCCAATCTTCACCCAAATCTTCAAATTTTATCGAATTGTGTTCAGCCGGATCGTAAATGTATCCGCAAACATCGCAAACGTATTTTTGTAAGTTTTCCATAATTATTACCTATTTAATTCCATGTTTATGCATAAATGCCATATATTTTTTGTCAGTAACCTTAATATGATTTAAAAGCCAGTCTTTTAAGAAATTTAAAATTTTTGATGAAACGAAAAGTTTGTTACTTTGAACGTCTTTTTGAAATTTTAGCACTTCATTAACAAAGTCCTTATGAATCTTTTTATGAGCATCTGTTTCTTCATAACCATATTGATCAAAATATTTTTCTTCCGTTGAAAAATGATAAGCAGTATATTCGATTAACTCATCAATCACTTCTCCTAAGATTTCTTTCGCTTTTCTAGCCATCATAGAAGAGTGCAATTCATTTATGAGATTAACCAATTGTTTGTGTTGATCGTCAATTTCTATAACTCCGACTGAAAAATCTTTATCGTTCCAATCGATAAAAGCCATATTTCCTCCTAATAATTTTCCGATTTTATTTCAAAATAGGATTGTGGATGTTTACAAACCGGACAAACTTTTGGTGCTTCAGCCCCTTCATAAATAAATCCGCAATTCCTGCATTTCCAAAATACATTACCACCTTTAACAAAAGCAGTACCTTTTTCTATATTTAATAAAAGTCTTTTATAGCGTTCTTCGTGAGTTTTCTCAACTTTGGCAATACCTTCAAACATAAGAGCAATTTCTTCAAAGCCTTCTTCGCGAGCTTCTTTTGCCATTCTCGGATACATTTCCGTCCATTCGGAATTTTCACCGTCGGCTGCATTTTTCAAATTTTGTATTGTATTTCCGATACCGTTTAATTTTTTAAAATGAAGTTTTGCGTGTTCTTTTTCATTTTCCGCCGTTTCTAAGAAAAGAGCTGCAATTTGTTCATAACCTTCTTTTTTCGCTACTTTTGCATAATAAGTATATTTGTTTCTTGCTTGAGATTCTCCCGCAAATGCTTCCCATAAATTCTTTTCGGTCTTACTTCCTTTCAAATCCATAATAACTCCTTTCTCAGTTTGAAAACTATAATTAAACAACAAAACGGATTTTTAAAAAAAATTGAATTCCAGTCAATAAAAATATTAAAAAACTCCCCCGTTTTTTGCGAGGGAGATTTTATTTTATTTGAAATATCTGCCTAACAAACCTTTAAATGCTTTTCCATGACGAGCTTCGTCTTTACACATTTCGTGAACAGTATCGTGAATTGCATCATAACCTAATTTCTTAGCTTTTGTTGCCAAATCTTTTTTACCTTTTGTTGCACCGTATTCAGCTTCAACTCTCATTTGGAGATTTTTCTTTGTGTCCGGAGTAACAACTTCGCCTAAAAGTTCAGCAAATTTAGCAGCATGTTCAGCTTCCTCAAAAGCTATTCTTTTGTAAGCTTCAGCAACTTCAGGATAGCCTTCTCTGTCAGCTTGACGACTCATTGCCAAATACATTCCCACTTCAGTACATTCGCCGGCAAAATTAGCTCTTAAACCTTCAAGAATTTCCGGATCAACATCTTTTGCAATCCCGATTCTATGTTCGTCAGCCCAAACCATTTCACCTTCTTGCAATTCAAACTTATCTTTCGGAGCTCCACAAACCGGGCATTTTTCCGGAGCTTCTTCACCTTCATAAACATATCCGCATACAGTACATATCCATTTTTTCATTTTAATTTCTCCTTTATTTTTAAATTTTCTCGAATTAATTATTTATTGTTTCTCCGAGATTATTTTAGATTATGATTCCCAAAGTCCGTGTAAATTACACCATTCGCGAGCCGAAATAACTTCTTCTTTTTTGATTGGGAATTCAGCTTGAGGTGCATCACCGGGATTTAAATCTTTTCGATAAACTTTATCTTTTGTTATAACTTCGATAAATTTAATATAATGATTTTCTATCATCGGATGATTTGTTTCTTTTCCGACTTTCACTAAAATTCCGTTTTCCGTTTCTTCAATATAAGGAACATGTTTTTCATTGGATGCGTCTTCCGTTTTTGCTTCGAGTTTTATCATTTTTTGACCGCAACAAACTAATGCCGGTGCTTTACTATTTAATACTTCAACGACGTTTCCGCATTTTTCACAATAATAGATGTCTCGTACTTCAATCATTTTTTCCTCCGTTTTATTTTGTTGGTGGCACGAAAGTTCTTTGAGCTAATTCTCTATCAAGCATTATAATTCCGTGTCCGTTGCCGTTCAGGCGTTTTAGTTGATTTACATATTTACTCATCGAAGCTTCTTCTTCCACTTGTTCGTCGATAAACCATTGCAAAAAACTTTGAAGAGCATGATCATTTTCCTTAATTGCTATATCCATCAAATTATTAATTGATTCGGTAACAAATTGCTCATGTTTATATGCCAATTCAAAAACTTGCAACGGTGATTCAAAATCAGTTTTAGGACTTTCAATTCCTTTTAAGATTACTTTTCCGCCTCTTTCGTTAAGATAATCAAAGAATTTCATTCCGTGAAATCTTTCTTCTTCAACTTGTACTCTGAAAAATTGAGCAAATCCCGATAAATCTTCGGATTCGAAATATGCTACCATCGAAAGATAATAATATTCCGAAAAAATTTCTTTATTAATTTGATCGTTAATCGCATTTTGAAGTGTTTTCTTAATCATTTTTTACCTCCTAATTTTGGGATTCTTTTATTTGTTTAACGAGATTTTCTTTTATTTGTTTCATTTCATCGTCATCCGGAATATATTCAACTCGAATTTTATCCAAAGTTTTAAATCCGCATTTTTTCAAATCTTCATCAATAAGACCGATACTTTGTCCGCCCCAACCGTAAGATCCGAAAGCCAAACCTATTCTTCCTTTAGGAGCTAATCCTTTAAAATAAGACAGAAAACCCGCTACTGTTGCCAGCATATTATTATTCAAAGTAGGCGATCCGACGCAAATGTATTTTGCGGTTAGAACTTCCGTCATTACATCGGAGATATGATTTACTTTCAAATTGAACATTTTTGTTTTTACATTGGATTCTTCAAAAGCTTCCTGGATTTTATAGGCAATTTTTTCCGTAGTTTTCCACATTGTATCATAAATAATCAAAGCTTTCTTTTCCGTATCGTTTTTCGACCATTTTGTATATTCGGCAACAGCTTCTTTAATATATTTTTTCCAAATGAGACCATGGGAAGGACAAATCATTTCAATATCAAGTTGTGCCGCTACCGCCAATTCTTTTTGAACCATTTTACCATAGGGCATTACGATATTTGCATAATATTTTTTAGTTTCTTCCATTAAAATACTAAATGGATATTCTTCATCAATTCTTTCTGAGGATGCAATATGCTGTCCAAACGAATCATTAGAAAACAAAATTTTTTCTTCAGGACAATAAGTGACCATATTGTCGGGCCAGTGAACCATTGGAGTCGGAACAAAATGTAAGTTTCGTTTTCCGATATTAAGAATATCTCCGTTATTTACCGGCACAAAATTCCATTCTTTTTTATAATGCCTTTTCAATCCGTAAATACCTTTTGCAGTTGCATATATTTTGGCATTCGGGCATTTTTCCATCAAAAATGGTAAGCTTCCCGAATGGTCCATCTCAATATGATTTTGAATGATAATGTCAATTTTACAGGGATCAATAATCTCAGAAATTCTGGAGATCATTTCATCCGCCATATAGTATTTTACATTGTCAATTAGAGTAATTTTTTCATCAATAATTAGATAAGAGTTATAAGTTGAACCTTTTTGAGTGAGATATCCGTGAAAATCACGTAAATCCCAATCGATTCCACCAACAAAATAAATCCCTTTTTTCAATTCTCTCGCTTTCATTTAGCCTCCGATTTTATTTAATTTTGTAAATTGTTTTTTCCCAACACCGCAAATTGGACATTTCCAATCGTCAGGAAGATCTTTAAATTCTGTATTTGATTTGATTCCGTGAATATCATCACCAATATTAAAATCATAAACATATCCGCAAATATCACACACATATTTCATTTTTAAATCTTCTTTTTTCTCTTTTATGATGATATTTTCTGCTGATTGTTGAGCAAATGTCGGAGCGTTTTTTGATGATTTTCCGCCTTTTACTTTATGATAGTATGAATAAGTTAAAGGTTCGTTTTTGCATAAATTTTCGCATTCGATAATCTTTCCAATGAAAATAGTATGAGTTCCAACATCTGTAGAATTAATTACTTCCGCTTCAATATATGTTATAGAATTTTCTCTTAAAAAAGGAACTCCTGTAATTCCCAAATCATATTTTGTATCGTTAAACTTGTCTATATTACGACCGCTTTTAAATCCGAATTTCCCTATAAACGGGAGTGGTGTATCTTTTTTTAAAATTGAAATGGTGAAAACTTTACTCTCGGTTATGAATTCATGCGTTAAATTATTTTTAGCGACACTTATTGCTATGGTAGGATTTTCTGCTGTAACTTGAAAAACCGAATTGACGATACATGCGTTAAATTTATTTCCCCTTTTTGATGAGATTACATAAATTCCGTAAGTCAGGTTAAATAGAGCTGATAAATTCATTTGTTCTCCTATTTGAATAATTTTTGGCATTCATCACAAAAATATGTTGAACGTCCGGCAATTTTAATTTTCGAAATCTTGTTTCCGCATTCACAAAAATCTTTTTGATATACTTTGAGAAAATTCTGGAATTCACCGGTTTTACCATCCACTCTCCTGTAATCAGATATTGTAGTTCCATTATGCTTTATTGCTTCAGACAAAACAATTTTTGTTTGACGAACGATGTTTTCGATTTCCGTCTCCGGCAAATTTTTCCCAAAAGATTCAGGGTGGATTTTTGCACGAAATAAGATTTCGCAAACATAAATATTTCCTAATCCGGCAATAATGTTTTGTTCTAACATTAAACTTTTTATAGGAACTTTACGATTCTGAATTTTTTCTTTTAAATAATCTTTGTCAAATTTTTTTTCTAAAGGTTCGGCACCTAAATTTTTTATTCCACTTAATTCTTCGGCATTAGGTAAAATCCAGATTTTGCCAAAAGTTCTTACATCATCAAAAATTAATTTAGTTTTATCCAAAAAAAGAATTTCCGCTCTGGAATGTGATGAAGATTCTGCAAGATTTTCTTCATAAATTAATTTTCCCGTCATTCTTAAATGAACTACGATATTAGAATGTGAAGTTTTTAAAATAATATATTTACCTCTTCGATTAATTTTATTTAATTTTCCAAATTTAAATTCTTTATTGTTGCTGATAATTGTTCCATTTCTATTTTCGATAATAGAGGTGATTGATTTTCCAATAATTTGGGAATTCAATTCATCTACGATTGTTTGAACTTCAGGTAATTCAGGCATTATTTTCTCCATTTTTATTAAGGCAAGAATTACAAATTCCTCTTAGATTTATTTGGTAGTCAAAAATTTTATGTCCGTTAATAACGGATTCTGCAAATATTTTATTTCCTTCGTGAATATCAAAAATATTTCCACACTTAATACATTTAAAATGAATGTGATTTTCCGTATTATATTCATATCGGGTTTCATTTTCAAAAACAGTTAATTCATGAATTAAACCGGATTCTACAAAAAGTTTTAAGGTATTATAAACGGTTGCTTTTGATAGCGAAATCATTTTATCTTTCAAGCCGAGATAGACTTGTTCGGCTGTTGGATGTGTTCTGTTCTTATCAAGAAACTCAAGAATTTTAACTCTTTGAGTTGTCGGGCTTATTTTATGATTTATCAAACCTTTTTTATAATTTTGAAGCATTCCGGTCTCCTTATTTTTAAATTAATTCTAAAATTAGAATTATTCTAAATCTGTCAATCATTTTTTTTATTTGACATCAAATGCTTTGATAAAGTTTCTGAATACTGAAGATTGATTCTTGTTCTTTATGAGATAAAGTGTTGCTACAATTGATTTTGATTATTCTAAAATAATTATTATCAATGTTCTAAAATTTTTCCCCAAATAATTAATATTTTCTACATCTTGTTTCTACATAAATTTTGATCAAATGTTTAAAATTTCGAAAACTAATTATAAGAATAATTAGAAAAATAAGGAGGTAGTTGATGGAAAAATTTTTCCAATTGAAAAATCACAAAACCACAGTGAAACGAGAAGTTATTGCAGGTTTAACAACATTTTTGACAATGTCATACATAATGTTTGTAAATCCTTCAATTTTGAGTGCTACGGGAATGGATAAAGGTGCTTTAATAACGGTAACTGCGTTAGCATCTTTTATCGGAACTTTTTTGGTAGCTGTCTGGGCTAATGTGCCTTTTGCCATGGCTCCGGGTATGGGATTAAATGCTTATTTTACCTATACTTTGGTTATTGGTGAAAAAGTTGATTGGCAAACTGCTCTTGGAGTTGTGTTTCTTTCCGGAGTTTTCTTTTTAATTTTAACATTAATTGGTGTCAGAGAAAAAATAGTAAATGCTATTCCTCTTTCACTGCGAATTTCAATTTCAAGCGGTATCGGATTATTTATTACTTTTATCGGATTTAAAAATCTCGGACTTATTGTTGATAATCCCGCTACTTTAGTTTCTTTGGGACATCTCACAACACCGGTAATTTTGGGATTAATTGGAGTTTTTGTAATTGCAATCTTAGAAGTTAAGAAAATTAAGGGATCTATTCTAATTGGTATTTTAATAACTACAATTCTGGGAATTATTTTCGGAGAAGTTGCTATGCCAAAAGAAATTATTTCTTTACCACATTCTATCGCTCCAATTGCCTTCAAATTGAATATTATGGCTGCGTTTAAATGGGGATTATTTGGTGCTATTTTCTCATTTATGTTTGTTGATTTATTTGATTCCATCGGTACAATCTTAGCTTGTTCTTACGAAGCTGAATTAGTAAAAAAAGATGGAACTGTTAAGAAAATTGAGAAGATGCTTGGTGCCGACGCTATTGCCACGATTTCCGGGGCAGTTTTAGGAACTAGTACAACAACAACTTACATTGAATCATCATCAGGTATTGCTGACGGTGGACGTACGGGTTTAGCATCTGTAGTTACGGCTGTAATGTTTTTAATTGCTTTAGTTTTTACTCCGATTATCTCGATTGTACCTGCTTTTGCCACAGCTCCGGCCTTGATTATTGTTGGTGTTTTTATGTTCAAAAATATTAAGAATATTAATTTTTCAGATTTTTCTGAATCTGTTCCTGCTTTTCTTACAATTATTCTGATGCCATTGACATATAGTATTAGTACAGGGTTAATATTTGGATTTTTATCATATATCATTATTAATGCTTTTAGTGGTAATTTAAAAAAAATATCTCTTACAATGTGGATTATTGGAATTTTGTCGGCAATTGATTTATATATTACCGCTTTCATTCATTAAATTAGTGGGCGAGTTAATCGCCCTTTTCTAACAATATACAAATTCAATTTATGATTAGTTCAAAGAGCAAGAACGAAAATTCCGTTTTTATATTTTAAGCAACCTGATTGGATCTTTTTATATTCTTGCCGATAATTTTCTAAAATAAGATAAAATGTTTGACATATTGACTGGATAATATCGTGTAAAATTAATTTATTTTATTATAAAATATAACAAAATAGTACAATAAATATTAACAGGAAAATAAGGATAATATTATGCAAAAAGAATTTAATGACACAGGAACTTGTATTCCTTCTAAACATTATATGGTTGATATTTCGGAAAAGTTGAATACCACTTTGAAATTGGTTGAGAAGGGAAAATATTTTATCATTAACAGACCCAGACAATTTGGTAAAACAACGACAATTTATCTTTTAAATCAAATTTTAAAAAAGAAAAAAGATTATTTGCCGATTAAAATTAGCTTTG
>Ga0256842_1000452_pt1 | contig 36182 bp, 34 predicted proteins | sample 4559240metaG_FD_185973 | JGI IMG/M metagenome (GOLD analysis project Ga0256842, IMG submission 185973) | Hydrothermal vent microbial communities from Guaymas Basin, Mexico - 4559-240 | ecosystem: Environmental > Aquatic > Marine > Hydrothermal vents | place: Mexico: Guaymas Basin | collected...
ATACAAATTGATGTAGAGCTTTTTTGTATAATAATCTGCAACGATTATTCAAAATTATATATATATTTATAATCTATTTCATTTTAAAAACATTCCAACCATTAGCACGAGCAATTGCCATAGCATCCTGGTTCTCCATTATATCACCTCCCCAATCATTATGATTATAAACAGTAGGATTTTCAAACCATTGTTGTATATCCATCACTAAATCAAAATTAGAAGTATTAGCGGCACTTATGCTAAAATCAGAACCGGAAACACTAACTCTAAATGAATTATCTATAAAACCTACGATATTTCCATTAGCATCGTATGTTTGCCCTTTCCCTAAATGGAAAGCAGAACCTCTTAAATACCCATCCGGATTTTCCCATTTACCATTTAACTTCATATAATGATATCCTCCACCCAAATATTCAGGCCAAAACATCTGATTTTCCGGTGGATTTACGTACATAAACGACTCATTATCTACATTAGTAAACCCAAAAGTAAAGGATAAAGAATCATAACTTCCTTGCTCAATATCATCAACTATTGGCCATTCTAATGTAGAAGGTATATTAGTATCAAAATAATGTGCTTTTTGCCATGAGTTTAAAACTTTAGCATTACCATTTTTATATATAGTAACATTAGTAATAAAAAACTGAATTTCATGTACTAGATATTTATTACCCGCAGCATTAACATAGATTAGAGTATCAAACTGCAATGGAGCATTACCCCAATTAAAACTCATATTAATTTTTAGTTTTCCAGTAGTTGGCTCATCAGGATCAGGAGTAGGTTTTTCACATGAAGTAGCAAGGCTAAACACAGAAATTAAAACAACTACAAATATTAAAATATATTTATTGTACATAATCTAGAATATTAAAATGGGTTTGCAAAATCAGGATTATTTATGAATGAGGTATCTGTTAAAGTCAAAAGAAATGCTTTAAGATCGGCCTTCTGTTGAGGATTCAATAGAGCACCATGTCCATAAGGAGGTTGTAATTTATGCATCAATGGATGTGCATATTTAGAATACACTAATCCCTCGCTATAGAAATCTATTACCTCATCAAGAGTTTGAAATCTACCATCATGCATATAAGGTCCGGTAAGTTCTATATTTCTAAGAGTGGTAGCTTTATAAGCTCCAATATCTGCAGTGACACCCGTAACTGAGTATCTATCTCCTGTCATTGAAAAAACAGAATCTTTAGCATTATTATAAAACAGATTAGTAGTCATAAGTGGATTACCAACTGAACCATGGCAATGAAAACAATCTGCACCTTCTTCTGTAGTAAAGAGAACCAAGCCATTACGCTCTGAACTAGTCAACTGTGCCTCTCCCCTAATATACTTGTCAAACTTACTATTTGATGAAATTTCTGTCCGCACAAATTGAGCTATTGCTTTGGCTATTCTATCCATCGTAACTTCTTCTGTCCCAAAAGCAGCCTTAAACATAGGAGGATACATTGGTATCTTTTTAATAGCGGCAACAACTTTTTCTGGAGTAGAAGCAAACTCTGTAGGGCCTGTTACTGTTGCCATCACATCCTCTTCAATAGAAGGTATACTTCCATTCCATCCATACGTGCCGGGATTCCATAGCAAATTTACATGAGGTAACATTACATTATCAGTATAAACACCTTCAGTACCAAGACCTTTACCTGTTCCATTTTCAAAAGAAAATTGTTGGATATGACAAGATGCACAAGTCTGTGGTTTTCCTTCATCGGCTTTACCAGACAAATGCTCATCATAATAAAGATAATGACCTAACTTTATTCCCTCCACAGTCATTGGATTGTCAGCAGGAATAACAAAATTCGTTGGAAAGCCCTTAGGAACTACAATGTCATAAGGTGTTGCTTTTGAGGGCTCAGGCTCAGGTGTCGGCTTATTACATGAACTACTCAAAAACAATAGAGTAGATACAAGTATTATCACCCAAGTCCCCATAATTCTAATAAAACGTAACATAATAACCTTTAATTTAGTAAAACAATACTCTTTACAAATGTAATAATTTAATATTATAAGACAAATTTATTATTGATAAGTTGCACATGTTACATACTTTTGCAAAGTTTAAAAATTAATATTCAGAAATATGAAATTACTAATGATTTACTGTAAACATTTCAGCTACAAACCTACTATAAAAAGCTTAGAAGGAGCTGAAGAAATCACTGATAGCGGAGAGTACAAAGATGTACAAGTTGCTTTTATTCAAGCTGAAGAGACCGATGAAACCTCTGGCAGAGTAAAGTCAATAGAAAAAAAACTATTAAACTATATAAAATGGGCTGCTCGGAAAAACGAGACCAAAAATGTAGTTCTTCACTCTTTTGCCCACCTGAGCTACAGCAAAGCTAGTCCTGAGTTTACCAAAGACTTATTCGACAGAATAGAAGCTAAATTATTGAATACACAACATAAGGTAGCACAAACTCCATTTGGATATTTTCTTGATTTGAATGTAGATGCGCCAGGAGAATCATTAGCTAGAATTTTTCATAGTTTCGATTGATAATGAGAGCATTAATACAAAGAGTAAAATATGCTAATGTAAGCATTGATTCTTCTATAAAAAAAGGAATCAATCAAGGTTTACTTATCTTTTTAGGAATCGAAAAAGAAGATAATATCGACGATATAAAATGGCTGGTATCTAAAATCAGCAAATTGCGAATATTTGACGATGAAGATGGCGTAATGAATAGAAGCATTGTTGATATTAATGGACAGGCAATGATAATAAGTCAATTTACACTTCATGCAAAAACAAAAAAAGGCAATAGACCTTCGTATATTCATGCAGCACCTCCAGAAATATCAAAACCACTTTATAAAAATTTTATAGATTTATTTTCTAAAGAAATAAAAGGTGATGTAGTTACCGGTAAATTTGGCGCCGATATGCAAGTGGAATTACTCAATGATGGACCTGTTACGATATGGATAGATACTAAAAACAAAGAGTAATGCAACTAACCAAAAGACAAAGAATAATAAATTTTACAGTAACATTTATTCAATATTTTGGATTTGGTATTTTCATATTATGGTCACCATTGCTTGCAAAGGGTTTGCTATGGCAGATAATTGAGCTTATGGGCATAGCACTTGCAGTATGGGCAGTAGCCGTAATGCAAAAAAGTAAAATAAATATTACACCGCAACCAAGAAAAAATGCAAAATTAATAAGAAAAGGACCATATACTCTTATTAGACATCCAATGTACACATCTATAATAATAGCTATTAGTCCCTTAATAATAACTCATTGGGACACCTATAGGTTTATTTATTTAATGTTTCTGTATTTCAATCTGATAATAAAACTACTTTTCGAAGAAACACTATTAGAACAATATTTTGAAGATTACAAAGAGTACAAAACTAATAGCTGGAGAATAATTCCATATATATTTTAATTCTCCTTAACCACAATGCAAATTATTATAAACTAATTCGGTAAGCTTTTCCTTATCTGTTTCAACTTCCTTTCTTAGGTTAATATCATTGAATGCTTCCAAAGTATCAGCTATATCATCTAAAATATCCTCAGTAAAAATATTATAATTCAAAAAATATTTTTTCTGCTTTCTTAATGCTTTAGCGGATGCAACACATGAATCAGGAAGGGTTTCCAATGAACTTTCTACCTCTTTATTATCAAATATATTTATATCAACATAGGTTTCCTTGGCATAATCCAAAGCATTCTCCATTTCCAGACCACATAAGGCAGCAGTTGTAAGGCCAGCAAGTAGAAGGTAAACATTAGCAGACCCGTCAGCAGCACGATATTCAATTGTTTGTTTATATGAGAAATCAAAATTCTGAACTTCCTCATTAGGATTTATAATCTTTGCCATATCAGAAGTCCCAGTCCAACCAAGAGGAACGCGCACTAAAACAGAACGATTTCTATCACCCCAACATATATTTGTTGGTGCCTCTTGATGAGGAACAAGTCTAAAGTAAGAAGTAGGATTTGTATTACCAAAAGCTGTTAGAGAGGGTGCTAATTTTAAATATCCTGCAATTACCTTTCTTCCAATATCATTAATACTGCCATTCTCAACTATTGCATTTTTACCATCTTTTATTAAGCGTGTGTGCACATGCATTCCACTTCCTGCTTTTCCTTCTGTTATTTTTGGAGCAAAGGTTAGATTTACATCAAAGTAAAAAGCCAATTGACGTAATATCCACTTAGCTATAATTAGCTGGTCGGCAGCTTCCTCCACCGGACAAGGCAAAAATTCTATTTCATTTTGCTCATAATTTTTTCCACCCAACACAAAATTTCCCACCTCAGAATGCCCATATTTAATCTTTCCTCCGCATTGTGAAATCAACTCCATTGCTTTTAATCTAAATGCTTCTTGTTTATTGAAAGGTGCAGACTCTTGATATCCCTTTTGGTCATATGCGGGGAAAAGTTCTTCATTATCACTAACAATATAATACTCCAATTCACCCATTGCTTCAAATTCCATTCCTGTACGTTCCTTCAGTATGGCATTTGCTTTATGAAGAATGTAATCAGGACCACTATCTAACGGCTGACCTTCCTTTGTAAAAAATGTACATAACAAATCTAAGCTTGCTACTTCAGAAAATGGATTTACAAAAGCAGTACGATATCTAGGGATAACATATAAATCACTTTCACCAGCCTGAATATGTGAAAACAAACTACTGCCATCAGCACGCTCACCTGAGCTAAGCAACTCATTAAGATGATCCATTGAATTTATAACAAAATTCAAAGTCTTTAGCCTTCCATCATCAGCAACATAATGAAAATTTACCATTTTTATATCGTGATCTGAAATAAAAGTAACTAAATCTTTCTTTGTAAAATCCACCGGTTCTTTCTCTAAATAGGAGACTAAAATATTTGGATTTAGCTTATAGTTTGTTGATGTCATAGCAATGAGATATAAAATTATTAACTTATTTATCGTTGTAAAAGTATTAAAATACTTTATAATAGACGATTTTGATAACGACTTACCCCACCCAATAATAAATAAAAACAAATGATAAATAGCAATAATATTAAATTTCTATCATAAAAATAATATTATCAGTATTCTAAGTAAAAAAAATAATTATTGAAGCACACAACAGTATATTTAAAAACAAAATTAATTCTCATTAAAAATTATATTTTATTTTAGTATAAATCATAGAGTTGTCTTGATATTGACCAAATTGACCTTCACGTTCTCCTACAAAAATATTTCCTCCTAAAAGCATAGAAAAACTATCGTCAAAATCATAAGTAACTTTGGGTCTTATAAGAGCATCTTTATCTGACAAACCAATGTATGAGAATAATTCGAGATGTAAAGTTTCACGCATCATATCGTAACGAGCCAAAAATGTAGCAGTGCTATGGAATTCATCATCCAACATCATATCATTATAATCTAAAATATATTTTTGAATAAATTGAGCACTTAGTTTTACATTCGCAATATTAAAATCAATACCTGCAACATAGTTTAAATAATCTTTCTGAACTAAAGCGTCTTCAGCTGTTGGGTCTTCGGTTTGAAAATATTTACCGTTATAGTATGCTGCTTCACCTCTAAATATCACGCCTTTTACTTCGGTGCTAAATGACCCCCCTGCAACTGTTAATCTATGATGTTCGGGTGTAATTGCTAATCCTGTTAGCATTGGACTTGGAGGCATTGTTATTGTGTCCAATCCAAATTGCTTTTGCACGTGCATTGCAGGGTTATCGTCCCAGGTATATCCTCCCATTAGTTCAAAATCTACTTTTGAGGTCATTGCCGACCATTTTAAAAACAGTTCGCTATTTTCTAATGATGGATTAATTTCACTTTGGCTCCAATCAAAAGTAGCCGGCACAGGAAACTCCGGTTGAATATACCAAATTGAATTAGCATCAGGACGTATTGTTGGAGTAAATTGAGGAATCCAAATAGCTTCAATAGTACTATTACCAATATAATAATCAAGCTTAGTTGCTATTACTCCTGTTCGTATTTCGTCGAAATCCGGTAATAAAAACTCTGATAGATTTAATGGCGATACTATATCTGTAATAAATACTCCGTCAGCCTTACCCCAAACAATTTGTTGTTTACCAACTCGTAAATCAAAATTTTTGAAATACATATCCATATATACTTCACGAATATTCAAGTTTAAACTATCAGTATTATAAAGATAAACCATAGGATTGACTTTAAATGCTACTCTCTCCCCTCGCTTTTCAAAATTCAGATTTAGTGTTTGCTGAATAATTGCAAAATCTCCATTATTGTAAGTTACACCTTCATAAGTTCTGGCAAAACCTGTTACATCAAATTTTTGGGCTTTTACATAAATCCCTGTAAATAATATTCCAACTAATAATATTATCTTATTTCTCATAGTTTTAATTTTAAATTCCACGCATCATCATACGTTCTGTAAACTTACTTGTAGAAACACCTGTATTTACTTTTATATTTGTAAGAACAATGCTTGTTTTATGATTTTTTTGTACGTTATTCATTTCTGAGTGCATTCTAATCCAGAAACCATCTATTTTCTCAACTTTTTTAATTGTAAGGATTTTTAAAAGTTCTCCATCTTCATCATAAAATTCTTTTTTCATTCCTACAAAATTATCTTTTCTTATCCAGGTAATTGTTTTGCTATACATATAATCTTCATCTTTCGATATGCTTTCTACAACATAGCAATCTTTACCATTAATAGTTTCTTCTCTTAACAGTTTGTGCACATCAGCATCTAATTTACGGTCACCTAAATCATCATAGGTAAAATCAGAACCCATAAAATAATCGCTTTTACTGTCGCTAGATATACGTTTTACTCTTTTCAATGCAGGTAAATAAATCCATTGATCGTCAGCTTTATCACTATCATAAGACCAATTCATAAACGATGTATTTTTAACATCTGCAGGCGAAAGAAAAAACATTATACTCTTTTCCATATTCCCAAAATCTTTCGTGTATTGCTGAATTTTACGAACACGAGTTTGACCAGATTTGTTTATTAGTGTCATTGTTAAAATTGATGTTTGATCATCACCGGTAGGCAAATTATATGCTTTTTCTACTATCTGACGGCCTGTTAATTGTGCGTTAGCCTTAATACTTGTTGCTAATATTAATGCAACAACTACTACTAATTTTAAAGTTTTCATATTTATTAATTTTAAATTATTAATTCTTATCTTTTTTAAAGTAAACATTACTTATATAAAGCAGTACAAGCATTATTGTTAAAGTTCCTACAAAACTTGTAAACATGTTTAGAGAAACTAATGCACCGAGTTCACGGTTTGGAGGAAATACAGATAACATCAAAACTGAGAATCCAGCTATAACAACTATTGCATTGAAAATTATTGCTTTTCCGGAATGTGCCATTGTCAATTGAGCTACTTTTAATTTATTACTATGATTAGCGGCATTTGCTCTATATTGCTCTAAAAAATGCACAGCATAATCAATTCCAATACCTATTGCGATACTTGAAAGTAGTGCAGTTGTAGAACTAAGAGGAATATTTAAAAATCCCATAATGCCAAAACTTATAGCGGCCGTTAAAATAATTGGAACAGAACTTATTAAACCAATTTTAATATTTTTAAACATTAATGATATTAACACAATAATGATTAATAATGATAAAACTAAACTCTTGATCTGTCCTTCAAGAATTAAATCGGTAAATACCAAGCTTTTATAGCCACTTCCCGCATAATTCATAGATATTCCCATTTTTTTAAACTCATCTTCGTAAGAATGAATAATGTCGATAGCAGAATTTATAGATTTAGAATCATCTTTTTTTAGTTGGAATGTTACATTAAGTTTCTCGTAATCATAATCTACAACTTTATTAAGATTTTCAGGATCGCCCGACATTTCGTAAAGCAACAAATATTGAGCAATCATATTTTTACTATCGGGGATTGTGTTAAATTCCTCTTTATCTGCATTCATAACCTTATTCATACGGTCAATGTAATCGGTCAAAGAAAATGTATTTCCTACTACTTGCAATCTGGCATCAACATCTTTTTGCATTTTATCAACAAGTTTAAGAACGGCAGGTTCTTTAAACTTATCCTTTTCCCCATTTGCATCAAGAATAAGATTTAACGTACTTGTTCCACCAAAATTTTCATTTATAAACTTATCCGTTTGCACAATATCACTGTCTTTTTCAAATTTATCTAAGAAACTCGAATTTATCCATATTTTCTGCATTCCTATAATCGATAGGACAATTATTGCAGCCGAACCTATAATTGAAATATATCTGTATTTAATAACAGCTTTTGCAAAGTTATTTGCTAATTTCGAGTGAGAGTGCCCTTCTTTATCTTCATCATGATTTAGTTTTTTAGCTTTAGGCAAACCAAAAATCATTATCCCTGCAGGAAGAAAAACTAATGAAAAAACCATAGCTATCATCACGCCAAAGGCAGTAAAAATACCGAAATATTTTACAGGATAAACCTCTGATGTAAGCAAAGAAATAAAACCAACTGCTGTTGTTACAGATGTCATAACAACAGGTTTCCACAAATGTTTAATCATATCTTTTGTGGCATCAAGTTTACTTGCTGTTGGATTATGATCTACGAAAGTATGCAGATGACTATAGAGATGAATCCCGTCGGCAACACCAATGGCAATAAGCATTACAGGTATCATAGTTGATATAGCGTAAATTGGAATTCCGACAGTTGCCATTAACCCAAAAGTCCAGATTGTAGATAAAAATACAACACCAAGCGTTATCATAGTTCCTTTAAAACTACGAAGGGTAATAAATAAAACCAGAAAAATAACAAGTATTACTATAGGAACCATCTTTTTCATATCGGCAGGACCTAAAAGAGCCATTTCTCCTTCAACAATCGGACGACCTGCAACATGAATTTTAATATCATCTGTTTCTGATAACTTCGCCGAAGTAAGAATTTTGTCGTAAAACTCAGGGGTAAAGACATCGTCACCAATTTCAGCTACTATTACAGTAACTTGCTCATTCTCGGAAACTAGGCGTCCATAAACCATTTCATTTTTACGAACCTTTTCTTGTAAAGCCTTCAGATCCTCAGCTGTTTTGGGGACACGCTTAAAGAAACGTTTTACGTCCAAGCCATCTTCTGTTCCCACAATATTGTCGGCATTATAAAGCGATGTAACATCGTCCTTTTCAATTTCATCAAACTTTTGAAAACGTTTGGTTAACTGCTTTAATGTGTCTAGTGTTTCAGTATTGTAAATTCCATTTTTGTTTTCAATCGCTATTATAATACCATCATTAATATTAAACCATTCTTCAGCTTTATTGCTATATATAAATGCCGGATGTTCTTGTGGCATATACTTATCAAGATTGGTTTCCATTGAAGTATTCTCTTTCATCTCAAAAATAAAATACCCGGAAACTGCTAAAATAACAATCATCGATAGCCATTTATAGTTTAATAGTTTTTCTAATATTTTCTCCATATTAAAATAATTTACATAGTTAATATTAACTAACTCCTTAAATAAAAAAAAACGATATTAACATACCATTAATTTAAAAGAGTTTATTAAGTTATTCCCTTTTTGCTTTAAATTAAAATTCTTATTATTTAATTCCCATCGTTTTACTAACAACCGAAACGATCCCATAAAAATAAATGCAAAGCTACTTTTATCAATATCAGTTCTTATATTTTTATCTTTTTGTCCAATTTCAATAATTTTCTCAATATTCGTTTGATGTAAATTTAGGATTTCAACAATTTTATTTCTTAATATTTCTTCGTTTTTAAAAATCTCTTCTGAGAAAATCACTGAAACTAAAGCAGGTTGTTCTATGAAAATTTCTATCATATTTGAAAACATAAATTCAATTTTATCAATGGCTGTACCATCATTATTTACAATCATATCCGACATCATTTCGCCTATTTCTTGAAAATTGTTCAAAATACTAAGTAAAATATCTGTTTTATTCTCAAAATGTCTATAAATTGCAGGTTCAGAAATTCCAATAGCTTTGGATAGGTTTTTTATTGTAAATCCTTGTATCCCATTTGTAGCAATTAGTTCAATTGATTTTTCTATTATTTGAATTTGTCTTTCTGTTTGCATATTCCATAATTTATTAATAGCGCAAAAATAGTTAATATTCACTAACCTAAAATGTTTTAACATTTTTTAACATCCCTGTTTTTCACATAAGCGTCTTATAAATCGGGTTAACCCTCGTTTCAAAGCAAAGCAAATTGTATGAATAAGCAATGAATAGCGGGAAACAATACAGGACAGGCTGATTTAGAAAAACTCAAATATTGGTATTTTAAAAATATCCAAATTTATTAATCACAGTTATATATAGGCTTTTCTCACAGTTTTACTTAATCGTCAGGATTATTTGTGAATAATCCGGGTTAAAAGTTCTGTAATATTCTTCCTACTTGTCCCATCAAAAAAAAAGAGCCTTTGCAGTAATTTACAAAGGCTCTTCTATAAGATTTAACATGAATGGATTACATCATTGGCATTCCGCCTCCCATTCCACCCATACCACCCATACCTCCTGGCATTGCTGGTACTGGCTCATCACTCTTCTCTTCAGAAATCACAACCTCAGTTGTAAGCAACATTCCGGAAATAGAAGCTGCATTCTCCAAGGCTACACGTGCAACTTTTGTTGGATCTATAACACCAGTTTCAAATAAGTTCTCATATTTGTCAAGGCGAGCGTTATAACCAAAGTCACCATCAGATTCACGTATTTTCTGAATTACTATTGAGCCTTCACCACCTGCATTAGCAACAATCTGGCGCAATGGTTCTTCAATAGCTCTCTTGATAATGTTAATACCTAATTTTTCATCTTCATTATCATATTCTATAGAGTCAAGTTTATCAGAAGCATGAATAAATGCTACTCCTCCACCAGGGATAATACCTTCTTCAACAGCAGCGCGAGTTGCACTTAGAGCATCCTCCACACGGTCTTTTTTCTCTTTCATTTCTACTTCACTAGCTGCACCGACATAAAGAACAGCAACACCACCAGCTAATTTAGCCAAACGCTCTTGCAACTTTTCTTTATCATAATCGGAAGTAGAAATTTCTATTTGTGCTTTTATTTGATTAACGCGAGCTTCGATATCTTCTTTTGCTCCAACACCATTAACAACAGTTGTATTATCCTTATCGATAACGATTTTCTCACACTGACCTAACATATCCAGGCTAGCAGTTTCAAGCTTCATGCCTTTTTCTTCAGAAATTACAATACCACCAGTTAACACAGCAATATCTTCAAGCATTTCTTTACGACGGTCACCAAAACCCGGTGCTTTAACGGCAGCTATTTTTAATGAACCACGAAGACGGTTTACAACTAATGTTGCAAGAGCTTCGCCATCAATATCTTCAGCAATAATCATCAATGGACGGCCTGCTTGAGCTGCTGGTTCCAATACAGGAAGCAAATCCTTCATTGTAGAAATCTTTTTATCATAAAGTAAGACATAAGGATTTTCTAAAACTGTTTGCATTTTCTCTGTATCAGTAATAAAATAAGGAGAAATATATCCTCTGTCGAATTGCATACCTTCAACAACTTCAACAGTTGTATCAGTACCTTTAGCCTCTTCAACAGTGATAACACCTTCGGTTTTCACTTTAAGCATAGCCTCAGCTATCAATTCACCAATAGTATTATCATTGTTAGCAGAAATACTTGCTACCTGCTTTATTTTTTCGTTGTCATCACCAACTTCTTGAGATTGGTCACGAAGACTATCAACAACAACTTTCACAGCTTTATCAATACCTCTTTTCAAATCCATTGGATTTGCACCGGCAGTTACGTTTTTAAGTCCAACGTTAATAATAGATTGTGCCAAGACAGTAGCAGTAGTAGTACCATCACCTGCATCATCATTTGTTTTAGACGCAACTTCTTTAACCATTTGAGCCCCCATATTCTCAAAAGCATTACTCAATTCTATCTCTTTAGCAACGCTAACACCATCTTTAGTGATTTGAGGAGCACCAAAAGATTTGTCAATAACTACATTGCGTCCTTTTGGGCCTAATGTAACTTTCACAGCATTTGCTAACTGGTCAGCTCCACTTCTTAATAGATCACGAGCTTCGATATCAAATTTAATTTCTTTTGCCATTTTATTTGAATTTTTATATTATTATTTTATTAATTAAACTACAGCCAATATATCAGACTGATTTAGAATAAGATATTCAACACCATCAAACTCTATTTGAGTTCCGGCATATTTGCCATAAAGTACTGTATCTCCAACTTTTACTTCCATCTTTTCGCTTTCAGTACCGGTACCAACCGCTACAACAACAGCTTTTTGTGGTTTTTCCTGAGCACTATCGGGTATAATAATTCCAGAGGCTGTTTTTTGTTCAGCAGCTACAATTTCTACAAGAACCCTTGCCCCTAAAGGTTTAATATTCGTTTTTGACATAATCAATTTATTTAATTGGTTTGACATTTATAAACTACTGTCGTCACCAAGCTAATTTTATACCAAAGTTTAAAATAAAAAAAAATGTCAGCATGTATGACATACTGACATTTTTAAAGAATTTCTTAAAAATTTATTCTGTAGGTAAAGCAGCTCCTTCTTCTGAAGTAGCTTCTCCTTGATTTCCTGTAGCAGCACCTTGAAAATTAACTGGTGCAGCATCAGGATTATTATTTATATACTCAATTTCTGAATTTTGATCACCATCTACTACGGGATTATCATCTATAACAAAAACAGTTGATAATGAAAGCACTAGTAAAGCAACTGCTAAAGTCCAAGTAGCTTTCTCCATAAAATCGGTAGTTCTTTTAACTCCCATTACTTGATTTCCACCTGAAAAAGTAGAATTCAATCCACCACCTTTAGAGTTTTGAGCTAAAACAACAATTATCAATAAGATACAAACGATAAAAATCAGAACTGAAACAATATATAAAGCCATTTCTATAATATTTTAATTTAAAAATTAATTTTTTAGTTTTAAAATTCGGGCTGCAAAGTAAGTACTTTTTTCTGGATAAATCAAGATTAATTTTTCATATACTTTTATTGCTTTTTTATGATACCCCTGCTTAACAAATAACTCCGCCATAGTTTCGGAAACAAGATCATAAGATTCCTCTAAACTCTTGTTAGCTAATAACAATTCCTCATCATAAGATTTATCCTCAGGACGATTTATACTAGGATTTGCTTTAATAAAACTTTCAATAATTTTTTGAGAAGTCCCTCTATCGATAGGCTTAACTTCTTTCCTCACCTTACCTATAGGTCCATATTTTAGGTGCTTTTCTTTGACAATTTTAGTATTTTCATTATCAGAAACAGACTTAGCCAATTCAATAGACTTATCAGTACTTTCCATTATTGCTGATTCTTTATCACCAGGCTTAGCATCTTTATTAATTTCATTTAGCCTAGCTTTAACTTCAGACATCAATTCTGCTTTAGATTTTATTTCCTTATCAGATGCAGTCTTAATTAACTCAGGAGCATGTGTTTCCTTTGCTTCTACCGGAGTAGAATATTTTTTTTGAATATTCTGCGTATTATTTTCTTTTTTATCAATTATTTTTTCAGTAGTATTCTTCTTCTTAGATAAAGATTTTTCTGCGGAGTATTCCGGATAAATATAATCAAATAAAACTTCTCGGCTTATTACATTAGTAGCAACTTTTGCTAGCTGCTTTTTGTAGTCATTAGGCATATTTTGCTTAACAGCCTTTAAACTTGCCATTGCTAATAATTGAAAATATGGGTATTTTTCTTGTATCTTTAATAATTCGTCAGTATCAATATTACTAATATCGGCTTTATGGTCTAATACTCTATAAAATTTTTCAGTATACATAATTACCAGTTAACTAATGCTTTATTAAAAATATCTTGAACAAGACGCTCAATAATAACACTCACTAATTCATCTTCTACTGATGCAAAACTCATGCTTGCATCATAATCTTCAAAACCAGTAAAATCTTGTTCAAAAGAAGATTCATCATCAAGTGTATTTGTATATTTAACTCTTATTACAATATTTAATCTATTCAAAGCAGCAGTTTCATTACCTTGAATAGCCATTGCGGTAGTATAATATTTTATTATTGCCCCACTAAGCTCAAGCTCTGCATTTTGCTCTACCAATTCCAGCTTAGTTTGATTTACAAACTTATCGCGCAAAGCATCAGTAAAGTCCTGACTTAATGAAGAGTTTACCAAGCTTGCTTTATTTGGGAAATAATCAATAGATATAGTCTTTGCAATAATAGGAGCTCCTGTAAATGAATAATTTATAGATATACATGAATTTAACGGCAATAATAAAATTGTCACTAACAACACTACAGAAACTCTATTTAATATTTTCAAAGCTCTTAATTTATGAGATGTTATACTCCTTAATTTTACGATAAAGTGTCCTTTCTGATATCCCTAACTCATCAGCTGCAACTTTACGTTTACCATTATGCTTTTTCAAAGCTCTTTTTATTAGTTCAATCTCCTTATCTTGAATAGACAGAGACTCTTCTACCACTTCAGAATCTTGTATTGGACCTTCAAATTCATCTCTAATTATTTGAGGTTTTTCACTTTGAATTTCATAGCCAGAATGAGCAAACGGATTTAAACTGTCATTATACTCACTTTCTTTAATAATCTCTTTTGCAAATCTACTATCTGAAGTACTGAAATGGCTTGATAATTCATCGTGTTTCATAATCTCACCTACCAATTGCTTGAGATCAGTAATATCTCTTCTCATTTCAAACAGAACTTTATATAATAAATCCCTTTCGCTAAGATGGCTATTTTTAGGATCTTTAAAAAGAATTGGAAGTCTGTTATTATTTTCTGTAGGAAGATAGCGAGACAAAATTTGAGTATCAATAGTTCTTTCCTTTTCTATAATAGCTATCTGCTCTGTTATATTCTTTAGTTGCCTCACATTACCTTTCCAATGGTAATTAATAAGCATTTGTTGTGCATCGTCCGTAAGTCTAAGAGTTGGCATTCTATACTTCTCAGCAAAATCAGTGGCAAATTTTCTAAAAAGAGTATAAATATCTTCACGACGCTCTCTTAATGGGGGAACGGTGATTGGAACTGTATTAAGTCTATAGTATAAATCCTCTCTAAATTTACCTTCTTCTATCGCTTTTGGGATATTGACATTTGTGGCAGCTACAACCCTAACATTTGTTTTTATAACTTTAGATGACCCCACCTTAATAAACTCACCATTCTCCAAAACACGTAATAATCGCGCCTGAGTAGCAAGGGGTAATTCTGCTACTTCATCAAGAAAAATAGTACCACCATTAGCAACTTCAAAATATCCTTTTCTACTATCTGTTGCCCCTGTAAAAGAACCTTTCTCATGACCAAATAATTCCGAATCTATTGTACCTTCAGGAATAGCACCGCAGTTAACAGCAATATAATTTCCATGCTTACGAGAGCTCAATTGATGAATTATCTTTGGAAAAGACTCTTTACCAGAACCACTTTCACCGGTAATAAGAACAGTTAAATCTGTAGGAGCTACTTGTACAGCTATCTCTAGAGCTCTATTTAGTGAGTCTGAATTTCCTATTATTCCAAATCTTAACTTTATACTTTGCAGATCCATAATATTATTTAGTATTTAACTGACAAAATTACAAAAAATTACTTTTGAATTATTTTATAATTTTTTAAACCAAAGATGTGAATAATCCAGGTAAAAACCACAACGCTAAAACTTTTGAATAAGCTCACCACGAGTCATGCTGAGTAATTTGTTTTATTTCAGACGAAAAGGAAATAAAAAATAAAATATATCAAAGTGTAACGTTACACCTACATCCATTTACAAAAAAAAGCCCCGCTTATTAAAAGTGAGGCTTTATTTTTAAAAAACAATACTATTTATCTATTTTAATAAAAATTTCTCAATAGATTTTACAGCTTTAAAACCGTCAGCAATAGCACTAATAGCATCAGCAGTACGGTTAACAGCATCACCACCGGCAAATATTTTGCTATCAGCAGTTTGCATATCATCATTAACGACCATTCTACCTCTATTTATCTCTATCTTATTTCTATACTCCTCAGGTAAGAATGAATAATCAGCCTCTTGTCCAATTGCACCAATTACAGTTGTGCATTCCATAATAGTTTCACTTCCTTCAATTGGCACTGGGCGAGGGCGACCACCTTTATCATCAGCGACCATTTCTGCACGTAGATATTTAATCGCTTTAACTTTATTATTCTCATCTTTAATAATCTCAACTGGAATAGTTTGAGGCATTATTTCAACACCTTCGTGTTCTGCACCTTCTATTTCTTCCCAGTCTGCAGGCATATCTTTCACTCGACGACGATACATAATAGTGACCTCTGCACCTAAACGTCTAGAAACACGAGCTCCATCAATAGCGACATTACCACCACCAATAACAATTACTTTATTTCCAACATCAGGAGTTTTACCATTATTAACATCAAAAAGAAGTCCTACAGCAGGAATAGCACCAATTGCATCTTCTCCTTCAATGCCCATATTATAAGGCTTTTGGAAACCAATACCTACAAATACAGCATCATACTGATTATAAATATCATCGAAGCTAATATCTTTACCTACATGGGTATTAAATTCTATTTTAACTCCTATGCTCTTCATGTAATCTATCTGCTTATTAAGGCTATCCATTGGTAAGCGATATTTAGGAATACCATACATAGTCATACCACCAGCATACGAATTTGATTCGTAAATTGTAACATCAAAGCCTTTTAACGCTAGATAATAAGCAGCTGTTAATCCGGAAGGACCGGCACCGATGATACCAACTTTCTTACCATTAGGTTCTTGAATATCCGGATTAACTATTTCGCGCAACATATCCGCTGTTTCAGCTCTTCCAACAGCATATTCTTTCAACCATCGGATAGCAACAGCATCACCACGAACTTGCATTGCACAAACATCTTCACATCGTCTTGTACAAACCTTTCCACAAAGTTCTCCTAATGGATTGTTGTCATAGATAATACGAATAGCATCTTCATCTTCAGCATTTGCAATTGCATTGATATATTCAGGAATATGCATATGATCCGGACAAACTTCAGTACAAAGTCCACAAGAAATACAACGATTAGCTTCTTCACGAGCAGCTTCCTCAGTATAATACAACATTGTCTCGGCAAAAGACTTAATACGCTCTTTACCATCAAGTTCAGGCATTGGAACACGATTGAACATTGACAAAGAAGTATCAACATCACTATAGAAAGAGATATTATCTTTTCCCTCAGGATTACTAACACCCGGTGTCCATAAGAAGGAATCAGCATCAGGAGTAACGTATATATAATCTTTAGTTAAGTTAAGCGAACCGGTAGGACAAACTTCAACACAAAGAGCACACCAGCAGCAACGTCCATTATCAACACGAGGCCTTAATCCGCTATCACCTTTATCTCCATTTATTCCATCAATATTAATCATGTCTATTGCTTCGTTCATACAAATTGTAGAACAATTTCCACAGCCAATACATTGTTCGAGGTCGTTGAAGTGAAGTCCACGATATCTTTCAGCGGTTTCTTTTTTGTTGTAAGGATAAGTAACAGTATGAGGAGCTTTTCCAAATTGTTTTAGCGCCGTAAATGGTGTCACTAAACCTTTTATATCAAAAAATGCCATAATATTTTGTATTACAAATTATTCAAATAAAAATTAACGTTCAATCTCAGGAGGACAAGTCCCAAGACTATTCATTATAAAGGATACATCAGAGATATTAGCTCCCTGAAGTATGTTTTCCAAAAGAGTAACACCATGCACATAAGCCGGTCCTTTAACATGAACACGGCGAGGTTTATTACCACCATCGCTAACAACATAGTATCCAAATTCACCACGTGCTGATTCTGATTTCACATAAGCATCACCGGCGGGGATATTCCATTTCATTGGATTAGGAATCTTATTATAGACAGGTCCTTCAGGCATTTTATCAATAATCTGACGAACCATATTTATTGATTGTTGGAATTCAGCACGACGAACAAGCGAGCGTGACCAAACATCAGAACCGGATTGAGTAGGAACTTCAAAATCGAGTTTATCATAAACCAAATAAGGATCATCGATTCTAACATCTGATTTAATTCCTGCACCACGCAAAGGAGGACCTACTACTCCCCATTCTATTGCTTTCGCAGGGTCTATCCAACCTATACCTTGAGCTCGTTTCTGAAAAACTGTATTATCGAACATTAATTGGTCGTATTGTAAAAGTCTCTTTTCAAGATAATCCATTGTTTGTAGAACTCTTGAAGCAAACCCTTCTGGCAAATCACGACGTACACCCCCCGGCCAAATATACATATGATAAACTCTACCCCCTGTTAATTCCTCAAAAAGGTCTAAGATATAATCTCTATCTCCCACTGTCCATTGGGGCATAGTATAAAGACCAGCAGAGCCATTTTGACCTCCAAACCAAAGAAGATACGAAGCTAATCTGCTAAGCTCCATCATTAGGGTTCTAATCCATTGTGCTCTCTCAGGGACTTCTCTTCCTTCTATTTCTTCAACAGCTCTGGAGTAATTAAGTTCATTAGGATCGGGTTCCGGAACACAAATACGGCAAACGATAGTAAAACTTTGCAGCCAATTACGTCTTTCCATAAGTTTTTCAAAACCGCGGTGCAAATAACCAACATGGGTTTCTGCTTTAACAACGGTATCTCCCTCTACCTTCAGCTTAATCATCATATTACCAGTAATACCTGGGTGCTGAGGTCCTAAATATAGTGTTGTAGCTTTTTCTCTCATCATATATCGTTTATATGGCCTATTAAGCTAAAAATTAATCTCGTGAATATTTCTTAGCGAAGTCAGGAATTTCCTCCCCACTACGTTTAACTAATGTCTCTCTTACGTCCTTAGCATCTTCTCTTCCCGGACGCTCAAAATAAACTTCTTTTACATACTCATCGGTAATAAAATCACGACGCATAGGAGGAATTTCATCCCAATCTTCGAGTATAAAATCCTGAGCTCCTTTCATTCCGGAGAAATCTATTCCATACATCTCACGAATCTCTCTTTGATATGTATTTACCTGTCTCCAAATCATATCAACATTTTCTACTGATGGATTCTCTCTATCCACTAATGCTTTTACCAAAAGTTGCACTTTCTGTTTAGGTGACCAGAGGATATATACTAATTCGAAATATCCATCTTCTATCCAATCAACACAAGACATATGAGAGAAATGTACAAAACCAAGGTGGTCTTTCACATAATTAAGAACTGAAGATATCTGTTTCTTTTCAATAGAAACCTCCACTCTCTTTTCTCTTTTAACCTTTCCTGAAAGATTTTGGAATGTGCCAATTAAGTGGTCAACAATTTGTTGCTCTTTATGTAAATTATTATCAGTCATTTTGTATCAATTTAAGATTTATAAAAACAAATATTACCAGTTATAATCCGGCATATTCCAGTTTTTAATGACTTTTCTTTGATTGGCACGATACCAATCCAAATTATCTTTATATTTTTTAGCTCCTTCCGCTTTCCCTTCTCCAATAAGGTTCTGCAATTCAATAAAGCCTTCAATAACAGCTTCAGGACGAGGCATACAACCATTAATATATACGTCAACAGGAATATATTTATCCAGAAGTTTAATAGTATTATACGAATCCCAATACATACCACCATTGATAGTACAACTACCAAAGCCAATAACATATTTAGGATCTTGCATTTGTTCATAGGCTCTAATAACCCTTTTAAGGGTCTTTGTGGCTAAATATCCTGTTATAAGCAAAACATCTGCTTGACGTGGAGTAGCCATTCCGCTAATACCAAAACGTTCGGCATCATAGCGAGAAGTCATGGTTGGAGGAATTTCAATAGCACCACAACCAGTACCATAGGCTAGTACAAATAGCGAATGCTTACGAGCTGCATTTTTAATAATGTCAACTATCTTTTGTGAATTCTTATCGTTTGGCATATTATGATTTTTAAAAATATTATCTAATAAAAACTACATATAGAACTCCTAATACACCAATTGCTGTTGGCCATCCCCAGAAGTATCTTATTGATTGTTCAGTGCGATATCTAGGAGATACTATACCATATAAAACAGGCACCATGTATAATAAGAAGGTTTTTACAACTAGCATAATAAGATTGGAAGCTCCTCCCATAAAAATATCAACAAATAGTGTTAGCTTTACAAAGGCAAATATGGAACCTGATGTCATCATTAGTCCTAAATATTTACCACCAAACTCCGAAGCGGGTCCTGAAGAAAGCTCTGAAGGAGCAAATGCAACATCAAATGGAGCATAATGAAACATTCCAAGCATTGCAAGTAGACCAGCAATAAAGGCCAATGGAGACTCAAACATCATCCAGGTATTATTGGTAGTTTGATATTCCATAATTCCGGTTATTGATGTAGAATGAGTTTGTAGCATCAAAGCTACTAGTGCAAGTACCCAGGGAATTTCGTAACCAACCATTTGTGATAGTCCTCTTGAAACTCCAATAGCAGAATTAGGATTACCAGTTTGTCCAGCTCCAAGAGCCATACCTAAAGAACCAAAAACCATCATATAAAGAAGAAAAATAAGATCTCCTTTAAAGTTTAAATTTTCGAACCATGGCCATCCTTGACCGTTTAATATAGGTATAAACATCAAACTAGTAACCGAAGCAGTAATAGCTAATGCAGGGCCAAGATGTTGCATCCATCCGTGATTAACAGCCGTTTCTTTACTATAAAGTTTAAAAATATCAAAGAAATTCTGGTAAAAAGGAGGTCCTACCCTATTTTGAACTCTTGCGGTAATTTTACGAACAATACCTCCATAAAACACCCCTACGGTAAAAGCCAAAACCACTGTGGCTAAAAATCCTAATATAGAAATCCAAATACTTGTGTCCATATTGTTAATTTTAAAATCTGTCTATTATAAAAATATTTGTTTTGAAAAAATGATTAGTATTACCAAGAAAGCAATAACATAGAAAGCATAAGTTTGCCCATTCCCAGTATAAACTCTTCGTAGGAAATCGAAGAAAGTCTCAAGTCCTTCTCCAAATTTATTATAATAAAAATCCATTTTACGTCTCATTACAGGTTCAATTGCACGTTCAAATGGTTTATAAAAATCTACAGCATAAGTAAGATTTTCATTCTCTGTTGGAATTTCACCAGAAGTATGAACATCCTTAGTAGTTACATATCTTGTTTTCTTTCGATTTTTAAGGCCTAAGAAAATAAATGCTAAAATAAACACAACTGCTATCGAGTTTATTACTGAAAGAGTATCAACATGATCTCCCCAACCATTGCTGAGCATTGTCATATTCCACGAAACATCTCCCATACCTAATTGTGTCATAGCATTAGCAATAGGCTCGAATAATAAGCCCGGGAATATACCAAATACTAACAAAGCTAATGCTGCAATAACCATTGGTAGTACCATTGTAAAAGGAGCTTCTTTTACATTCTCAAATTCTTTTTCTTCTTGACCTAAGAAAAGTCCAAATAAGAAACGATAAGAATATAAAAATGCAGCTGTAGAGCTGAGGAATGTAAGTATAATTAGAAAATAATGATCGGAAGTAATTAATGATTCATATAACATCCATTTACCAATAAAGCCACCCAAAGGAGGAATACCTGCCAATGCTATTATACTTAATAAAGCTGAAAAGAAAGTAAATGGCATTTTACGAATTAAAGCTCCTAATTTATTCATATCAGTAGTTCCTGTTTGTTTCTCAACAGCACCAACTACCATAAACAAATTACCTTTAAAAATGGCATGCATTATTGCCATAAATATAGCTGCCATAACTGACAGCTTTGTACCTATCGCCAAACCAACAACAATATATCCCAGCTGAGCAACAGAAGAATAAGCGAGTAACCTTTTAGCATCTGTTTGAATTACGGCATAGAAGGTTGCTATAACACCGGTAATAGCTCCTAACCAGGCTAGCACTTCACTATAAACGAATATGGTACTATTTGTAGATTTTGAAAACACTGATAACAACATTAAGCCTAAACCAAAAACCCCCATTTTTGACAAAAGACCTGAAAATACCGATGTATAAGACATTGGTGAGTCTGCATATGCTCTAGGTGCCCATACATGAAGAGGCATCACTGCACTTTTAACTCCAAAAGCAATCAAGAATAACAATGCCAATAATGCTTGATATGATGCTGAGAATCCGGCAAAACTGTTTATTAAATCAGAAATCATAAAACTATGAATCTGACTATTGGTAACAACCAATGCTAACAACATGGAATAACCACCAATTGCACTAAATATCATGTACTTAATACCAATTTTACCCTCACTGATACCATTATAAATAATTATTAAGAATGAAGACCATGTCATTATTTCCCAAAATATAAAGAAGGAAATCCAATCAAGGCTAAAAAGGATACCCATCATAGCCATAATAGACAGTGTAAAGTTAAGATAAAAATATCCCAATCTATCTTTACCATGCATGTATGCAATAGAGAAAAAAGAAGCAAAACTCGCCATCACCATTACCATAGCTCCAAAAACCCATGAATAATCATTTACTCCCCATTGCAAAATAAAATTACCAACATTTATTTTTACTATAGCTTGATCATCTAAAAGAAAGAAGAAAACCAAAGTAGCAGAAAGTATAGCTAAGAAGCTGACAATACCACTTAAAACAGGAGTAATCCTTTTTGCTAGATAAGCTAAAATCGCACCTCCTAAAAGAATAAGAATTATCATTAATAAACTGTTCATAATATTGTCTTATTTAAGATTTTGTAATTGTGATAAATCGGCATTAGGCAAAACATTGTGAATGTATTGAGCCTTATCAAGTAAAGTGGCAGCAGCACTTTGAATATATGAGCTAATAATATCAGGATAGAAACCAACAACTAATATAGTAACTGCTAAAATTGACATTGCAACGACACCACCAATTGTAGGTTTTTGCATTATACTTCCCTCAGCAGGTTTTCCAAAATAAAGTCTTCCCATTACTCTGAAATAATAAACAATTTCAACTATACTCACTCCAAGTATAAGAGCAATAAGACCAATGAGATTATTATCTGCTGCGGCAATAAGAATATACAACTTACTCCAGAAACCCGCAAAAGGAGGAAGCCCAACTATGGCAAGTGCTCCAAGAGAGAAAAATAATGATATCAGTGGCATTTTCATACCATAACCGGAAAGATATTGTATTTCTTTATTAGGAGTGTTAAAGACCAAATAACTACCAGACATGAATAGAAGTCCTTTGATAATAGCGTGATTGAACATTAAGAAGATAGCACCAAAAACAGCTTCTTGAGTTCCAATTCCAAATGCTATAAGAACAAAGCCCATTTGACCGATACTAGAATAAGCCAACATCCTTTTAAGGCTACTTTGTCGTAAGGCTGAGAACTCAGCAATTACAAGGGTAACAGCTCCCATTACAATAAGGTATTCGTAAGCCCCATGAACATCGAAGATAGTAAATATTATCCTAATCAATCCATAAACACCAGCTTTAACAACAAGAGCAGCAAAGGTAACTCCTACAGGACTTGGAGCTTGAGAATATGCGTCTGGTGCCCATCCGTTAAGAGGAAACATCTCTGCTTCAATACCAAGTCCAACTAAGAAGAGAATTAAAATTGTAATCTTCATATTAGTAGGCACATCGTGCATCCTAAGAGCTATTTCTGCCATATTCAGTGTTCCAACTTGAGTATATAGCAACATAATTGCCAGAAGAAGAAAAGTTGAAGAAAACCCACCTATTAATAAGTATTTAAATGCTGCCTCGGCACCATTTCTATCCCTATAAAAAGCTGTTAGTGCATATGCTGAGATGGAAGTAATTTCAAGGAAAACAAAGAAATTAAAAATATCACCTGTTAGCACAATTCCCACGGCTCCGGTTACCAACATTAAAAAGAGAATATAGTATCTCATTGCCGGTTCATTGTCGATACTCTTAAATCTATAACCATAAAGCCAGATAATAAATGCCATTGCAACCATTAAGCTAACAAGGAAACCGGTAAAAGGTGAAAAAACAAGGTTAATACCCCATGGGGCATGCCAGCCGGCAATTACCTCTATAATAGTTCCTGTTTTGACTACTTGATTCATCAAAACAACTGAAACATAACCAAGATAAGCTATAACTACTCCTGGCACAATTCTCAAAAGCTCTCTATTAATCTTTGCTAAAAGAGGCATTAGAAAAGCCGCCAATAACGGCACTGCGATATAATGTACTGGACTTACTACCATTTCAACGATTTTATTTGATCAATTCTAGCGGTATTATGATGACGATAAAGGCGTATTACTAATGACAAAGCCACTGCAGTAACACCAAAACCAATTACAATTGCGGTAAGGACAAGTGCTTGTGGCACCGGGTCAACCATTGGAGTTCCTTGTTCTATAAGCTTTTCACCCATTGGTGAGAATATAGGTGCAGTACCATTTGAAATATAGCCAATAGCAATAAATAACAAATGTACACCTGCATCAACAATAGACATACCTATGACAATTTTAATAAGATGCTTTTTTATCAATATGGCATATAGCCCAATAAGTATAAGACCTATAGCCGAACCATAAATCCCAATACTCATTAATTGATTATAGTTAATAGTATCCATAATCTTAATTTTCTTTAATACTTAACAATGTTTCCAAAACTCCACTCAACTCAGCTGCTACTTTAAAACCAACAGCTATATATATTATTGGAATAATTCCACCTGATAATAGATCATTTAAATTTCCTATTGGTAAGAAATTCTCTAAGAACGTTTGTCCCATTGCCAAACCAGCAATTCCAATGGTAGCAAATGTTATACCTGCCAATGATTCTACCCATGTTAAAATAGTGTGACTCATAGTAAAGTCTTTATAGGCCATCATCATTAGAAGAAAACCTGTTGCTATAATAGCTCCACCTTGAAAACCTCCACCGGGTGTAAGATGACCGTGAATAAATACATAAGCTCCCAATACAAGTATAGCAGGGAATATAAGTTTTGAACCTGCTTGTAATAATTGAGAACTAGGTTTAAGAATTGCTACTGTATGTTCTCCTTTTTTCTTAGGCATATATAATATACTTCCTAATCCCATAGCTGCCAAGAAAAGAACAGAAACTTCTCCAAGAGTATCAAAACCACGATAGTTAACAACAATAGCAGTAACAACATTCGAAACTGATAATTGTCCTGGAGTTTGACTAAGGTAAAATGCTCCAACAGTATTTTTCTCGGCTACATCACCTATTCTACTTTCTCCAAAATTAATAGAGAAATAGGCTGTTGCTAAAGAATAACCAACTACTGCCAACAATAAAATAACAAGTAATTTTTTCATATTATAAGTTGTATTTCCTTGTATTAAAATTATTTATCTTTAATTTCCTTTTTTGCATCTTCCTTATTTGGTTCATGCAATAGTAATTCTTCGTCTTCCATTCTACTGGTATTCCGAATTGTAATAACAAATATTATTGTTGTCAGAGCAATGCCAATAGCAGCCTCAGTAAGAGCAACATCGGGAGCTTGCAGAATAAAAAAGAAAACGGATAATAGAAGGCTGATAACACTTGTAGCGATAACAGCATAAAGCAAATCTTTTTGTTTAACAGCGTAAATTGCAACTGCTAATAAAATGATTGCTAAAACGGTAATAATAATAGTATTAAATAGCATAATTAATCCTCCTTTTCTTTTTGTATTTCAGACTCGTAAGCATCCATTTTCTTCTTCATAAAAGGAGTAAGACTAGCTCTATATGCACCTCTTGCTAATGCGTGTGAACTTAATGGATTTGCAATTGCAATAAAAACGACAATAATAAATGACTTAAGAAACCATTCAGGCTGCACTAATCCAACACCTAATATAGTGCTCATAGCACCCAAAGTTGTAGCCTTTGTTCCTGCTTGCAAACGATTATAAACATCGGGCATACGATAAATTCCTAATGCTCCTAAGAATAAGAATAAAGAGCCTATACCGATAGCGACATATCCTACATATTTTAATATTTCCATCATAATGCACCCTCCAAATATCTAGCAATAACAATAACTCCAATAAACCCCAGCACTGCGTATATTAATGAAATATCCATATAAATATAACGGTCAAAAGCCAATGCCAATAGCGCAAAGGCAGAAGTAGCAATAATACTCATAGTATCTAAAGCTACAACTCTATCTGCTGATGTAGGTCCTTTGAAAAACCTTACTAAGCCTAACAATAGACCTAACATCATCAAACTAAAAACGATAATGAAAAAAATATTCATAATTGATTATTTTTAATTAAATATCTTGATTAAAATATCCTCAAAGTCTTTGGCAATAAGGCGATGAGCTTCTTCGTGGTCTTCTGAAACCACATCTATCCAATGTATATAGAATCTATTACCAACCATATCCACACTTAATGTACCAGGCGTAAGTGTGATACTGTTTGCCAAAACCATTTTAGCAAATTCATTATTTAGTTTTGTTTCAAATTCAACTATACCCGGATTAATTGGTAATGAAGGAGAAACAACTCTTTTAGCAACATCAAAATTAGCTTTTAATAATGCAATTAAAAAAACAACCAGATATTTGCCAATATAGAACAATCTATTTGGTAGTAGGATTTCTAAACCACAGCAAGAGAAATATTTTGCAGTGATTAAAACTACTATAAAACTAACAATTGCTCCTGTGATAACTTCTGGAATTTGAAAACTGGTGGTAAATCCTATCCAGACAACAAACATTAACAGCCAGTTGTACAAAAACTTACTAGCCGTGATAGTGGATGAATGCATATTAAAAAATTTATTAATTCCTATTATGTTGGCAAAGTTAATTTTAAACTTTCCAATATGACTAAATTTCAATTGAGATATGTCATTTTTAATACTTCCCACAGACAGAGAATTGTTTGACACCAAAAAAAATATATAGGAAATAGCAAGATAACACATTCATTGTACGATTATTATAAATTCAAAATACTAACCAGCTTTTTATTTAGAATGATTCTATATTTTACTATTTTAACTACGATAGTTATAAATCTATTTTATAAAAAACAAAAAACCACTTCTTAAGTATCAGAAGTGGTTTTATATACATGCTAAAAAAGATTAATCAATTATATCTTTAAGTCTTTTAGGGCCAACAGCTTTAACCTCATCAGGAACATGGTCGGCAAAAAGTTTAAAATTCTCAATATATCTAGACACTAACGCATCATATTTTCTCCAATAATCCTTTTTATCACCCCAAGCATTTGAAGGTTCGAAAACATCATCGGGAACGCCGGGGCATGAAGTAGGAATTTTAAAACCAAAAAGTTTATCAGTACGATACTCTACATTATCAAGTTTACCCTCCATAGCTGCATTAAGCATAGCACGGGTATGACGAATAGAAATTCGTTTTCCGACGCCAAATTTACCACCTACCCAGCCAGTATTAACCAACCAAATTTTCGCATTCGAACGAGTAGCTTTTTGGCGTAATAAATTAGCATAATAATATGGGTGATGAACCATAAATGGAGCACCAAAGCATGCACTAAAAGTAATCTCCGGTTCTATACCCAAGCCTAATTCAGTACCAGCAATTTTAGAAGTATATCCACTAATAAAATGATAAATCGCCTGATTCATATTTAAAGATGCAATTGGAGGCATAACCCCTTGTGCATCAGCAGTAAGAAAAATAATATTCTTTGGTTGACCTTTAACCATCTTTTCAGGAACAGCATTAGGAATAAATTCCAAAGGATAAGAAAGTCTTGTATTTTCTGTCAAACTCTCATCATCAAGGTCAAGATGTCTCGAAGCCAAATCGAAAGTTACATTTTCTAAAATAGTACCAAATTTATATGTACAAGCATGTATTTCCGGTTCTGCTTCAGCAGATAATCTTATAGCTTTAGCATAGCAGCCTGCTTCATAATTAAAAACCTCATTATCGCTCCAGCCATGTTCATCATCACCGATAAGACGCCTTTTAGGATCAGCTGAAAGGGTGGTTTTACCTGTTCCACTAAGACCAAAAAACAGAGCAACATCATTGTCATCACCTACATTTGCAGAACAGTGCATAGACATAACATCTTGCAATGGCATAAGAAAATTCATTATTGTAAAAATAGATTTCTTAACTTCTCCGGCATATTCACTTCCTGCAATTATTGCTAAACGCTGAGCAAAATTAATAACTATAGCTGTTTCGCTAAGAGTACCATCAATGCGTGGATCCACCTTAAACTTAGGGCTTACCATAATAGTGAAATCAGGAACAAATTGTTTCAATTTGGCTAAATCTGTTTCATTAAGCAGCATATTCCTGGCAAAGTGTGCTGTCCATGCCTTATCGGTAATAACTCTAACAGGCAGTTTGTATTCGGGAGCAGCACCAGCATAAAGATCTTGAACAAAAAGCTCTTCGCCCTGCCAAAATGCTTGTAAACGCGAGAATAAACCATTAAATTTCTCAGGAGTCATGGGGCGATTATACTCTCCCCAATCTATCAAATTCTCAGTACTTTCTTCTCTAACAAAATATTTGTCATTAGCTGCTCTAGCAGTCCATTTACCTGTAAAGACTTGAAATGCACCACCATGAACCATTTTACCTTCTCCACGAAATACTGCCTCTTCAACTAAAGCTGGAGTTGGCAAATTCCAATAAACTGTATCTAAGTGAACCAAACCATGATTTTTCAACCCATAATCCGATTTTAAAGTCGTAGCATGTTTTATGGCAGGTGTATCAAATTCTAAGTATTTCATATCCAATAATTTTTAATTCCAATCGCGAACTAATTTGCGCTCACCAATATATAACTCATTAGGAGAATTAGGATCAATAGCCCATTTTATTCTCTCAATACCATCAATAATATCTTTAATAGAACCACAGAAACTTAATCTGAGGTATCCTTCCATTCCAAATTCAACACCCGGCATTGTTAACACTCGAACTTTCTCAAGAAGGAAATTAGATAATTTAGTAGAATCTTTTTCGTAGGCACTAAAGTCGACGAAAGCATAGAAAGTACCGTCTGGCTCAATTAAATGCAAGCCTTCAAAAGCTTTTATTTGCTGTATCAATACTTTTCTATTATTTTCAAGAGTTATCCTCAGACTTTGAATACTGGATTGCACTCCATTAATAGCTCCAATTGCAGCTTTTTGAAGAAGAATTGACGGCCCTGATGTTTGGTGTCCTTGTATATTAGCCATCACATAAATAAGTTTTTTATTAGCAACAGCCCAACCAATTCTAAAACCTGTCATTGCATAAGCTTTAGAAACGCCATTGATAATAATAAGCTTACTATTATCTGTAAAATCTTTTACATAATCGAAAGGATTAGCAGCTTTCTTTCCATTATAAGTAAGCAGATTGTAAATATCATCCATAATAAGATAAATGCCCTTTTGCTCGCAGAATTCAACAATTTCTTTTATAAATTCGGCAGGATAAACAGCTCCAGAAGGATTGTTAGGGCTATTGATGATAATAGCTTTGGTATATGATGTAACATTTTGAGTAATATCACTCATTCTAGGAGTAAAGGTCCCATCTTCAGGAATAACAGGAACAGGTACTGCACCACAGAGCTTTATCATTTCAGGATATGAAACCCAATAAGGAGAAGGAAAAATAACTTCATCTTGAGGGTCTAGAATAGCTTGAAGTGCCACCATTAAAGCTTGTTTTGCACCACCAGAAGCTATCACATTTTCCGGCTCTACTTGTCTGTGATAATGTTCGAGGGTGTAGCGAATAATTGCCTTTTTCATATCGATGCTTCCGTCCACAGGAGCATATCTTACCTCTCCGGAATTGAGATGAGATGCAATAGCTGTAATGGCATCAATAGGAGCTTTACTTTTTGGCTCTCCTCCGCCAAGGTGAATTACTGGTTCTCCTTTTGCTTTTAGAATTGCAAAAGTTTGGTTAAGTCGTAGCGTCGCAGATTCGCCAATTGAACGCCCTATTATACTTATACTCATATTTATATAATTTTATGTGTTTTGTAAAATGATTTTCAAAAAACGTAAATCAGATAAAATATATTCTCGAAAAATAAAATCCCGTTAATTATATTTTTGAAAAACTTCAAAAATATATCTATTTATATATAGTTTTACATTTTTATTTAGACAAACTCTTATATAAAATGTTTCTAAACAAATGATTGGATTATTGAGAAGGAAGGAATATTCCTTAACTACATTAAAATAGTAAGGAAATAAAAATACACCTAACAGCATGAGCCATAGAGCAGTCTTAACTATAATATTATTATCAGCATCTATCGTAGTTAATGATTGATACTATAATCTAAAATAGATAATAAAAATCTAAAAATGGAATATATTACGACATACTTTGTGTAGGTCGAGAAGAAATCTCTATAACTTTCTCATACTCTTCAGGAGTGAGATCTTGATAAAAGAAATGAATAGGATTTATTGGCTTACCATTTTTTCTGACTTCATAATGAAGATGAGGTCCGGTAGACCGTCCTGTGTTACCAACATAACCAATAATTTCTCCTCTTTTAACTTTTTGACCTGGTCTGACAATTATCTTACTCATATGGGCATAAAGAGTTTCATAACCAAAACCATGATTTATCATAACGACTTTACCATAACCCGACATTCTAGATTTAAGTCGCTCAACAGTACCATCACCTGTGGCATAAATCGGAGTACCGATTGGCGCTGAAAAGTCAATTCCTTCATGCATACGAAGGGTTTTATATATTGGATGAATACGATATCCAAACCCTGAAGCAATACGTTTTAAGTCTTTATTGGAAACAGGTTGTATCCCTGGAATTGAAGCCAACATTTTCTCTTTATTTTTAGCTAACTTATAAACTTCATCGAAGGATTTGGACTGAACATACAACTTGCGACTCAACAGATCTAGTTTCTTAGCAGTTTCGGTGATACGTTTAGTATTTTCATAACCTTTAAGGTCTCTATATCTATCAGCACCACCAATACCAGCTTTTCTCTCTTCAACAGGAATAGGTTCTGCTTCGAATATAGTTCTGTAAATATTATCGTCTCTATCTTCTATTTCTTTTAATACTGAGGCTAATTGATCAATCCTAGAATCCATCAAATCTTGCTGAAGTTCATATTGTTTAACCTCACGTTTTAGCATTAATTCCTTAGGAGAATCAAAAAAAGTGTAAGCTATGAATAACACTAATGTTGCAAAAACTAATCCTCCTAAAATATAGTAACCACCTCGTAATAGTAAGTCTTTTTTACTTAATTTCACGCGCTCTAGCTCTAGAGTTTGTGGATTTATTTTATATCTTCCCTTTGACATACAGCTATTTGTACTTTTAAAAATTGCGCTGCAAAATTAAACAAATAAATTAACTTTGCACACTTTTATATTATAATAACATTTTTTATGAAAAAATGCTTACTTTTAGCATCTTTCGCCACCAGTAGTTTCAAATTAGAAACCACATAAAATAACGTATTATGCAGTCGAATATTATCAGAAAATCGTTTATAGATTTTTTCAGCGAAAAATCTCACAAAATAGTTCCCTCTGCCCCTATGGTGATTAAAGGGGACCCAACTCTGATGTTTACTAATGCGGGGATGAATCAATTTAAAGAAGTTTTTCTTGGCAATAGCAAACCACTTTCAAAACGTATTGCCGATACTCAAAAGTGTCTACGTGTTTCAGGTAAGCATAACGACCTTGAAGAGGTGGGACACGACACATATCATCATACTATGTTCGAGATGCTCGGAAACTGGTCATTTGGTGATTATTTTAAGAAAGAAGCTATCGAATGGGCTTATGAATTTTTAGTAGAACGACTAGAAATCAACAAAAACGACTTATACGTAACAATTTTTGAAGGAGATAAAAAAGACGGGACCGCATTAGATATTGAAGCAAAGAATTACTGGCTCGAAAAGTTTGACGAAACACATATCCTTACCGGAAACAAAAAAGACAACTTCTGGGAAATGGGCGACCAGGGACCCTGTGGGCCTTGTTCTGAGATTCATATAGATATTCGTTCTGAAGAAGAGAAACGAAAGATTCCCGGTGCAGAATTGGTAAATAAAGACCACCCCTTAGTAATTGAAATATGGAATTTGGTTTTTATACAATACAATAGAAAGGCTAATGGTTCATTAGACCCCCTACCTGAAAAACATATTGATACAGGTATGGGGTTTGAACGATTATGCATGGTAAAGCAAGGTGTTAAAAGTAATTATGACACTGATATTTTTCAACCAATGATACAACAATTAGCTGCTTTAGCGAATAAGAAATATGGTGAAAATAAAGATATTGATATTGCATTAAGAGTAGTTGCTGACCATATAAGAGCAATTTCTTTTTCAATTGCTGATGGTCAATTACCTTCAAACAACAAAGCCGGTTACGTTATACGTAGAATTCTTCGTAGAGCAATAAGATATGGATATACTTTTCTTGGTTTTGAAAAGCCATTTATACATGCATTAGTTCCAATGTTAGTAAAAGACATGGGAGATGCTTATCCTGAATTAGTAAAAAATAAAGACCTTATTATTAATGTGATAAAAAGTGAAGAAGAAACATTTCTTAACACATTATCGCATGGTCTTAATTTACTTAATAAACTAATAAAAGACTCCAAAAAAAATAAAAATACAACTATTAAGGGTAATATAGCATTTGAATTGTACGACACCTATGGTTTTCCTTTGGACTTAACAGAACTTATTCTATCTGAGCAAGGCATGCACGTGGATTTGGAAGGTTTTGAAAAAGAGATGCAAAAGCAAAAAGAACGTTCTAGAACAGATGCTGCTAAAGAATCTTCGGATTGGGTAGTACTCGATGATAAAAATGAAAGTGAATTTATTGGCTACAACAGTCTAAGTTCACAAGTAAAAATAATAAAATATAGAAAACAAGTAATAAAGAAAAAAACTGTTTATCAGATAGTCTTCAACCAAACTCCTTTTTATGCTGAGAGCGGAGGACAAATAGGTGATACCGGTTATATTGAGAATGATGGTGATAAAATATTCATTACGGATACTCAAAAAGAAAACAATCTAATAGTACATACATGCCAAAGATTACCTGTAAATATAAACGCCACTTTCAATGCTAAAGTGGATAGTGAAAGAAGACGTAAGATTACAAACAATCATACATCAACACATCTTCTACATCATGCATTAAGAACAGTATTAGGCTCACATGTTGAGCAAAAGGGATCTTTAGTAACTGATAAAAATCTACGTTTCGACTTTTCTCATTTTCAAAAATTGAGTGATGAAGAATTAGAACAAGTAGAAAGATTTGTAAACAAAGAAATTCGTAAAAACAGCATCGCATACATTTCATCGGGGAAAACCATGGAAGAAGCAAAAGCAATGGGCGCTATGGCCCTATTTGGTGAAAAATATGGCGATAAAGTAAGGGTTGTAAAATTTGATAAATCAGTAGAATTATGCGGTGGTACTCATGTTGAATCAACTGGTCAAATTGGGTTATTCCTTATAAAACAGGAAACTTCCATAGCTGCTGGAATAAGAAGAATTGAAGCTATTACTTCCGATATGGCAGAAGAATTTGTTTATAACCAAAGAAAAACTATCAATAAGATAAAAGTTATTCTAAAAAATCAAAAAGATTTACCCAAAGCTACCGAACAGTTGATTAAACAAAATAAGGAGTTGCAAAAGAAAGTTGAGCAACTTAATGATATTGCCATTAAACAACAAAAACAAGAGATTCTTAGTAAATTTAAGGAAATAAATGGTATTAATCTATTAGCTTCGGAGGAAGAAATGGATATTAATGAGCTAAAGAAAATTGCCTACCAAATAATAAGTGAGAATCAAAATTCGTTAGTAGTATTTACATCTCGACAAGGTGGAAAACCCGGTATTTGTGTAGGTGTTTCAAAAGATTTAATTGAAGCAAAAAACTTACATGCAGGAAATATTGTAAGAGAGCTCGCCAAAGAAATAAAAGGCGGTGGTGGTGGTCAGGCTAATTTAGCTACTGCGGGTGGTAAAGATACTAGTAATATTACAAACGTATTGACAAGAATATTAGACTTTATTTAATTATAAAATATTAATTATATGGCTTTTAATCTTAAAAACAGCATTTACTCATTGCTAACAATAGTAATTATCCTAACTTTATTTATCACTTCTTGTGGTGATGATAAACCTAATTTAGATGTTGATATTAGCAATGTAAAATCTGTAAATATTGAAATAAAACGCTACGAAAAAGTAATGTTTGCTATTCCTTCAGATTCATTTTTAATATTAGCACCAAAAATGAAGGAAGATTTTCCTGTATTTCTTAATGGTGACATAAGTGATAGTTTGGCACTTTTAAATTTAAAATCTTTCTTCAATGACCCTTATTTAAGAGAACTTAATAATTTGGTGCAAAAGAAATATCCAAATTTAAATCAACAAGAAAAAGACTTGGCAAATGCCATGCGACATTATTATTACTATTTTGACTATCCAAAGTCGTTTTCTTATTACAGTTATGTTTCAGGACTGGATATAAATTATCCGGTAAAAGTTATTGACAGCAATATTGTTATTGGCTTAGATTTATATTTAGGAGAAAACACAAAAGCATATAAAATTAGTGGATTCCCAAAATATAAAAGTAAATGGCTCGTATCTGATTGTATAATACCAGATGCTATGGGTGAATTGGCAAGAGGAATGATGTCTGAAAAAGATTTATCAAAAAACCTTCTGGATCAAATGATATACGAAGGTAAAAGACTATTCTTTATACAAAGTATGATTCCAAGTATTTCTGATACATTATTACTGCATTATTCAAAAGCACAACTTAAATGGTGTAATGACAAAGAAGCAAGACTTTGGTCTTTAATGATTGACAATGATTTTCTTTTTAATAGTGAGGTAAGTATTAGGAAGAAATTTATGGATGATGCTCCCTTTACCAGCATTCTATCCACCGAAGCCCCTGCAAGATTAGGGCACTATTTAGGATGGCGTATAGTCAGTAAGTATATGGTTCGAAGTGAAGCTAGCTTACAAGAATTGTTAAATGAAAAAAACTCTCAGAAAATATTAAAGATTTCTAAATATAAGCCGGAGATGTAGGAGATACAATTAATTCTTTATAATTTCAAAAAAATTAATTAATCCACTCTTAATCCGAAAAATTGCATTATAAAATCTATTTCATATAGAAACTACTGCTATGCAAATCCTTTAAAATATTATTATTTATCTTTTATCTTTAGGTTTTAACTTCTATCATATACACAAAACTAAAACTACCGGATAGCCTATTTTTTATTCTAACCAAAGCTCGATATAAGATTTATCTCACAAAAAGCTTATATCTAACTGAGGTTAATAAATTTAAGTTTTTCTAAATCAACCTGTTCCGAACTTATTTCGGGAGGGCCTTCCCGCATTGTACCCCAATCCCAATATTTATTTGCTTATTTATGTAATTTGCTTTGCTTTTGTATAAATAATGCGGATTAGTATCAAGAATTCAGCAGGTTACTTTAATATTTATATTAGATATTTTAGTATATTTGACATTCAATAAATCACAAAAGGTGAATAAAAGAAACGCTATACGCTTAACCTCTCATTTACAGCACAATAGCAAATGCAAAGGTTATAAGATAATAAATATATACGCACCTTGGGGTGGTATATATGGTAGTTATCCTCAAAATAAAATCCACTAACTCAAAGGAGAAAAATTATCGAAAAAATTAATAAAACCATGAATATACAGTTAAAGTCAGGTCCAACGCCATGCGTTTTGCTAATCGCCAAAACGCTCCACGCTCCCCTAGAAAAGAGACGGGGAGCTTTGCAATTAAATCAGAGGATAACAAAAGAGATATTCCATGCCGAGTTCAATGTAGTACGA
>Ga0256842_1000453_pt1 | contig 36177 bp, 26 predicted proteins | sample 4559240metaG_FD_185973 | JGI IMG/M metagenome (GOLD analysis project Ga0256842, IMG submission 185973) | Hydrothermal vent microbial communities from Guaymas Basin, Mexico - 4559-240 | ecosystem: Environmental > Aquatic > Marine > Hydrothermal vents | place: Mexico: Guaymas Basin | collected...
CATCATCTGTAATGTCGCCTGTTACAACAATTAAATCAGGATTTTCTCTTTTTAAAGATACTACTATTTTATCCAAGATATCATCATCTACAATATGCCCTTCTTTTGTTTGAAAACCATTCCATAATATATGTAAATCAGAAATATGAGCAATTTTATTTATTTTTCTATTTAAATCAACAAAACCATCTTTTTTACTGTACAACTCATATAATTCTTGAATTAAAAACTGCTCATTTAACCCATATCCAATTAATTTTCTATTAGGCAAATAAAGAAGTCTTTTCAACTTAGGATAAAACCTATGAGCCTGAATCTCAAAATCTCCATTTTTAATTTCAGAAATTCTTTGCTTTTCCCAAAAAAAATAAGCATTTAAAATCTTTTCTTTTTGCTCCCAAAATGGTCTAACTCTAGCTCTCTCAACATTACTATTAATGAATAATTCTATCATTTCTCCAATACTTTTCATTTATCCTCTCCAATTCAATCCCCTTGTACAATCAAGGGCATTACTCTGACTCATATTTGCACAAGACCCAATCCTCCCTTAACACAATATAATTCACCTTGTTTATTTATTAAAGTTTCTAACTTTTTTTTAATAAATTCATATTAATTCTTCCTAATAATCAAATTATAATTAATTATAACTAATATTTTCATTTCTTACAATGAACAATATTACTATAATATTTGTTCACTTTTTTTAACAACTAAAAACCTAACTCATTGTTTTTAATTGCTTCTTATTTTTTAGAAAGTTCACATTAAATAATAATATAAAAAATGAATAACTGTGATTCATAATTTGTTTTTTTACAAATGTAGTTAATATTATTTGTTAAAAATTATCTTGTTTTAAATTCTTTTTTACAAATCTTTTATCTTTTCTATAAAATATTAAAAATCCTTATGCTAGTATTAGAAAACGATATCCTTACAAATTAGGTAAAGATATAACAGAATATCATGTACATTATAAATTTTAAAAAAAAAATTTTAATTACGAATCCCAGAAATGAATAATATCAACTTGACAAAATCATGAACATAAGTTATTTTATGAACGAGTGTTACTTTTTTTAAATTATGGAGTATTATGGGTGTTAAAGAAAGAAAAGCAAGAGAATTTAAACAGAGAGAAGAAGAAATACTTTTAGCTGCTTATGAACTATTAATTGAATTAGAACCTATTCAAATGACAATGGAAATGATAGCTGAAAAAATAGAAATAGGAAGAGGTACTATTTATAAACATTTTAATTCCAAAGATGAAATTTATGCAAGACTTATCATAAACAGACGGGCTTTATTGCTTGATAGGTTACAGAAGCTTAAAAATACAAATAAAATAAGTCTTAAAGAACTAATAAGAGCATATATAGAATATTCTACTAATGATATCAAAGCTTTTGTTGTTCATAAAAAATGTTTAAACTATTATATAAAATCAAATATCAACAATAATTTAATTCAATTAATGCAATCACAAGAAACTAAAAAAATAGAATTAATTGAGTTTATTATGGGAGAAGCGCTTAAAAATTTAGACTTAGAACCTTTAAATATAAGGTATTTAATTTATGCAGGCTGGGGAATGTTAAAAGGTGCTATGGATTTTATGATAGAAAATAAAGATTTATTAATAGAAGATAAAAAATTATTTCAAGAAGCTATTGAACAAATATTCTTACAAGGAATTTTATAACTTAAAGGAGTCAACTTATGTTAGAAAAAAGATTTACACCTAATTGGATAAAAAAAGCACCAAAGAAAAATTCTTATAGATCTGTATTTAAGTGGGGAGCACCTAAAGGTTTCAAGCATCCTAATAAAAATTTTTATAACTTAATAAAGCAAGAACTTGAATTAACTGATGAAGATTTTAAAAATAAAAAAAATATAGGTAATGAAAAGATTATTTGTGATTCGCCTGTTAAACTTGATGAAAAACATATTAAATTCATAAAAAAAATAGTTGGAGAAAAAAATATAAAAACAGATGATTACGAAAGAGTAAAATACTCTACAGGAATGACTATGTTAGAAGTTGATGCACTAAGAAATAAAAAGCATTACTCTATTGCAGATATTGTTGTTCATCCTAGAAATAAAGAAGAAATAAAAAACATTGTTAAGTATTGTAATAAACATAAAATTCCAATAACTGTTTACGGAGGTGGTTCTTCTGTAAATATGGGAGTGATGCCTAAAAAAGGTGGAATATCTTTAGTTATGAATACTCATATGAACAAAATTCTTGAATTTAATGAAACCGACCAGATTGTTAGAGTTCAGGCAGGAATGATGGGGCCGGATTTTGAAAATGCTTTAAATAATGCAGATAAACTATTTAATACAAAAAGCAAATATACTTGTGGACATTTTCCACAATCTTTCGAGTTTTCAAGTGTTGGAGGTTGGGTAATAACTTTAGGGAGTGGACAGGCATCATCTTATTATGGAGATGCCTATAATTTGGTTTTTTCACAAGAATTTATAACTCCGGTTGGAGAAATTAAAACGCTAGAATATCCTGCAACAGCAACAGGACCAAAATTAAATGATATTATGAAAGGAAGTGAAGGAGCCTTTGGGATACTAACAGAATTAACAATGAAGGTTTTTAAATATCAACCTAAAAATAGGCAAGATTTTGCTTTTATTTTTCCAACATGGAGAGATGCAGTTAATGCATCTAGGACAATTAGCCAAGGTGAATTTGGAATGCCTGCTGTTTTTAGAATTTCAGACCCCGAAGAAACAATTACAGGATTAAAAGTTTATAACCTAGAAGGAACACCGCTTGATAAAATTATTGAATTGAAAGGTTATAAACATGGTGAAAGGTGTTTGTGTATAGGTCATACTGAAGGAGAAAAGGAATTTTCTAAACATGTAAAAAAAATGGTAAAGAAGATATGTAAAAATCATGGAGCGATGTATTTAAGTGGCTATCCGGTTAAAAAATGGAGAAAAGGACGATTTGCTGACCCATATATGAGAGAAGATTTACAGGATTATGGAATAATATCGGATACTGTTGAAACAGCTGTGAAATGGTCAGATTTACATAAAGTACATGAAGGCGTAAGAGAATTTATTAAAAAAAGGTCTAATACCATCTGTTTAACACATGCTTCTCACTTTTATCCTCAAGGAACTAACCTATACTTTATCTTTATTGCAAAATATAAAGACATAGAAGAATATAAAGAATTATTAAATGGAATAATGGATAATATTCAAAACTACGGAGGATCTATTAGCCATCATCATGGAGTTGGTAAATTATTTGGTTCTAGAATGACTAAACACTTAGGCAATGAACAAGTAGCTGCATTAAAAGCCTTAAAAGCTCATTTTGACCCTAATGAAATTATGAATCCCGGACAAATGGGGTTGTAATATGAGAACTAGAAAATTAGAACAAATCAAACAAGAAAACTGGGATATTATTATTGTTGGTGGCGGAATTACCGGTGCAGGAATATTAAGAGAAGCAGCTAATTCTGGACTAAAAGTTTTACTAGTAGAACAAAAGGACTTTTCATGGGGTACCTCTAGTCGCTCCACCAAAATGATACATGGAGGATTGCGTTATCTTAAATCGGGAGATGTTATTTTAACATATAAATCTGTAAGAGAAAGAGAAAACTTACTTAATGAACTTCCTGGCTTAGCTAAAAACAATGCATTTATTTTACCTGTTTATAAAGGTAAAAGGTTTCAAAAGTGGCTAATTCATATTGGCTTAATTATTTATAACATATTGGCCTGGAAATGGAGAAAAAATATCTTTCCTAAAAAAGAGCTTTTAAAGCTTACACCATCTATTAAACAAAATGGTTTTCAAGCTGGATTTTTAGTAAATGATGGAGTCACTGATGATGCAAGATTAGTACTTAGAGTTTTAGATGAAGCAATAGATAAGGGAGCAACTGCAATTAATTACTGTAAAGTAACGAAATTATTAAAATCTAATAATAATAAAGTTAATGGTGTAAACTTAAAAGACATGGAAACTAGCGAAAGTTTTGATTTAAAATCTAAATTGGTTATTAATGCAACGGGTGCCTGGGTAGATAATCTTAGATCTGAAATTAAAAAATCGAATTCATTAAAAATCAGGCCTTTAAGAGGAAGCCATTTGATTTTATCTAAAGATAGAATACCATTAAAGCATAATTTTTTAACTATGCACCCTAAAGATAATAGGCCAGTAACAATTTTATTATGGGAAGGAAGAATTTTACTTGGTACAACAGATAAAGACCATAAAAACAATATGAATGAAGAGGCTTCTATAACAAAAGAAGAAATTGATTACTTATTGGAAGCAATTAATAATATCTTTCCAAAATTAGAAATAAAAAAAAATGATATTATTGCCACAATTTCAGGAGTTAGACCTGTTGTTGATTCTGGGAAAAAAGATCCCTCTAAAGAATCAAGAGATTATGCTATATGGAAAGAAGATGGCTTGTTAACTGTTACAGGTGGTAAATTAACAACTTTTAGGATAACTGCTTTAGATGCGTTAAAACAAGCCAAAAAATATATTGGAGAATTATCTAATATTGAAAAAAATAAAAATATATTTTCTGATTATGACAAAACTATTATAAAATCTATATTAAAAAAAGAACAAGTAATAAGGCTTCAAGGACGGTATGGAAGACATTTTAGTGAAATAATAAAAAATGCTCAAGATAATGAACTTAAATTAATTCCTAATACAAATACAATATGGGCAGAACTTCGTTATGCTGCAAAAAATGAATCTATTGTTCATTTAGATGATTTAATGCTAAGAAGAACTCGTATAGGATTATTACTTAATAACGGAGGAAGTGATATTTTATCAAAAGTTAAAAAAATCTGTCAACCATTATTGGGTTGGAATGATGAAAAGTGGCAAAAAGAAGTTGATAGGTATTTGGAAATATGGAAAAAATATTATTCTTTCTAAGGGAGCTATAATGAAAAATAATGATAAATTTATTCTTTCAATAGATATGGGAACACAAAGTGTTAGGGCAGTAGCATTTGACATTAAAGGCAATATTCTAGATATGAATAAGGTAATTTATAAACCTATTTCTAATAGTCCCGAAGATGGATTTCATGAGCAGGGTGTGGAATATTATTGGAAATGCTTAACTAAAGCATGTAAAAATTTGTGGAATCAAAATAAAGTAGATCCTAAAAATATACTTGGACTTTCAGTTACAACACAAAGGGGTACAGTTGTTAACCTTGATAAAGATGGTAAAGCTCTTAGGCCAGCAATATTATGGTTTGATAAAAGGCTTAGTAAAAATATAAAAAAAATTACCCCTTTGTTGGATCTAGCATTTAATATTACAAAATTAAGAAAAAATATAGATTATTTTCAAAAAAAGGCTCAAATAAATTGGATAGAGGAAAATCAGCCGGAAATTTGGGATAAAACAGAGCATTATTTATTACTCTCCGGTTATATTAACTATAGGTTAACAACAAAGTTTATCGACTCCACTGCTTCGCAGGTTGGATATATACCTTACAATTATAAAAAACAAACTTGGGAAGAAAATAACTCTTGGAAATACAAATTATTCAGAGTAAAACCTAAATCTTTACCTAAACTAGTTAAACCAAGTGAAATAATTGGTAAAATCAGCTCTCAAGCCTCAAAAGAGACATTAATCCCTATTGACACTTTAGTTTTTGCCGCTGCATCAGATAAAGCATGTGAAATTACAGGAAGTGGAATGCTTGAAAATAGTGATGCTTGTATTGGTTTTGGAACAACTGCAACTATCAGTATAAACAGTAAAAAATATATAGAACCAATTTTTTTAGCCCCTCCATATACTAGTGCAAAACAAGGATATTACAATCCTGAAGTACAAATTTTTAGAGGTTTTTGGATGGTTACATGGTTTAAAGAACAATTTGCTCATCCAGAAAGCATAACAGCTCAAAAAAAAGGTGTTTCTACAGAAGAAGTACTAGAAGAGCTAGCCTCAAAAATACCTGCAGGTTCACTTGGGCTTACTTTACAACCATATTGGACACCAGGAGTCAGATTTCCGGGGCTTGAGGCCAAAGGAAGTATTATTGGTTTTAACAGTATGCATAAAAAAGAACATATTTATAGAGCAATACTAGAGGGCTTAGCTTATGGAATTCGTGAGGGAAAGGAGAAAATAGAAAAAAAGAGTAAAATTAAAATGAAACAAATATTTGTTACAGGTGGAGGAAGTAAATCTGATTTAGTAATGCAAATTACTGCTGATATTTTAAATGTAAAAACAATAAGACCAAAGATAGAGGAAAGCTCCGCCCTCGGAGCAGCAATTTTAACAGCAATAGGCCTAAAAATATATAAAAATTATGATGAAGCAGTAAAAAATATGACTTCTAGTGGCGATACTTTTGAGCCAAATCCTGAAACAGTAAAAATTTATGATAAATTATATAAAAGCGTGTATAAAAATATTTATAAAAGATTAAAACCGATTTTTCATAGTATAAAAAATATTATTGTAACTTAAAAAGTTTTTCAATTACTCTTATTATATGAAATTAGCCCCCACGAATGTGGGCAAATGGAGCTTTGATAATAAATAAAAATTATCTTTTCCAAAAATGCTTTGAAAATAAAACCAAAATTGTATAGATTTCTAATCTTCCTAATAACATTCCAAACGAAAGTAAAAGCTTAATCCACGGAGTGAACAATGTGTAATTTTCAGTAGGTCCTACTTCTGCTATACCGGGGCCAATATTACCAACTGATGCAAGTGTTGCAAAAAAAGATGTTTCATAACTATAGCCTGCTATATATATAATCACTGAAATTATAAGTAAAATAAGCACATAAAAATAAACAAACCCCCAGATATTGAGTGCTAGAGAATTTTTAATTCTATAACCACCAAATTTAACAGAATTGACAGTATTAGGAAATATTAACCTGTATAATTCATGAACAGATTGCTTAAAAATAATAATAATTCTTATTACCTTTATTCCTCCACCTGTTGAGCCGGCAGAGCCTCCTATCATCATCGCAATAATAAGTGCAAGAGTCGCAAATTTTCCCCAGTGGTGGTCAGTAAAGTCAACAGAATTAAAACCTGTTGTTGTCAAAATAGAGGCAATATTAAAAGGAGCATGTCTTAAAGCATAGGTTAATTTTCCTGTTCTTATATATATATCAAAACCTGCAATTAAACTTAAACCTAGAAATATTGATATATAAACCTTAAATTCAAGGTCTTTGAAGTATTTTTTTATATCTCCCTTAAAAATAGCATAGTAATGTAAGCTGAAATTTGCTCCTGCTACAATCATAAAAAATGTAACAACTGCTTCTATGTATGCACTGTCAAAGCTTTCCATACTTTTATTTTTAGTTGAAAATCCTCCGGTTGCTAAAGTAGCAAAAGCATGGTTTACTGAATCAAAAAAGCTCATACCTCCAAATAAAAGTAATATTATCAATGCAACCGTTATAATCAAATATAGTTTCCATAGAATTTTTGCAGTTTCTCTTATTCTTGGAGTTATTTTTTCTTGGGTAGGTCCTGGAACTTCGGCTTTAAATAGCTGAAAGCCACCAATTCCTAAAAAAGGCAGTATTGTCAAAGATAAAACAATAAATCCCATACCACCAATCCAGTGTGTTGTGGAACGCCACATTAAAATACTGTGTGGATGAGATTCTATACCAACCAAAACAGTTGCTCCTGTTGTTGTTAAACCTGATATTGATTCAAATACAGAAGAAGCAAAGCTAGAAAAACTAAAATCACCAAATGTTTTCTGAAAAAAGAATGGTAAACCACCTGTAATTCCAATAAGTATCCATGAAGTTGTTGTAATAAAAAATCCTTCTTTGTGACTTATGTTGTCATTATCTAAGTTTCGAAATGGTATATATAATAATATCCCCACAATCAAAGTAACAATACTTGCCTTTAAAAATGAAATAGTTCCTTTATCACTATAATAGATTAATCCAACAAATATATGTGTTGCAATAATTAAAGAAAAAAATATTAAAAACAATCCATTTATTTTTGAAACAACTTTAAAGTTCATTCTTCCTACTATTTAAAAAATTTAGCTATAACTCTATTAATATCCTTTTTAGATAAAAATATAAAAACAGTATCGTTTAACATAATATAATCACCACCACTAGGAAGAAATAACACATCATTCCTTTTTATTAGGCCTATTAACACAGAGTTACCAAGTATCAAGTCCTTCAACTTTTTATTAACAATATAATATTCATCAATGATATCAATTTCTATAATACTTGCATCTTCATTAGCAATTGTTTTAATTGATTTTATATTTTCAGGATAATATTTTGAAAGTACCTTGTCTATTACAGGGTAATGAGGGTTTAGACATATATCAACTCCAAGCATGTATGATAAATTGTAAATAGATTTATTAAATGTAACAGAAACAGTATTTTTTGCACCATCTGTTTTAGCCAGTTTACATGAAATAATATTATTAAAGCCATCGTTAGTGGCCGAAACAAATAAATCATTACCTCCAACTCTATTTTCTTTTAAAGTGTTATGTAAAGTTCCGTCTCCATGTAAAATTATAGTCTGAAGTAATTGTTCATCCAGTTTTTTAGCTTTAACTTTATCTAATTCTATCAATTTAGAAGAAATCTTTCTTTTAGTAATTTCCTCTATAATTAATTTGCCATAACTACTTGCACCAACTACAGTGGAGTTTTTTATTTTATTTTTTTTATATCCCATTTTTCTAAGAATGAGTTCCTCATTCTTAGAAAGCATAAAAATATGTATAATATCATATAATTCTATTCTCTCTTGACCATTTGGAATAATCGTTTCTACTTCATCTTCTCTGCTGATTGCAGTAATAAGAAAATCAAGATTTTTAAATTTATTTTTTATTTCTGAAACGGTCATACCTATTAAAAATGACCCCTTATCAACCTTCAATCCTCTTAAAATCACTTCTGATTCAAGCATAGAAATAAATTCTCTTGTATTTTTATATTTCAATAAATCAAACATATGTTCAGCAACTTCTTTTTCAGGATATAATGGAATATCAATATTTAAAATATCATATAAATATTCAGCATTAAGTAGATTTTGATTTCTTATACGAGCAATTGTTAAAATATTTGGATTTATTCCTTTTGCTAACGAAGAAACTAATATATTTTGACTATCATTTGTCAATGTTGATAAAACTATTTTTGCATTACTAATTTCTGCTTTTATTAAAGAATGGTAGGATTCTCCTGTACCATTAACTATTTTTACTTCTTGAAAACGAGAAATTTTTTTTAAAACAATTTCATTTGTTTCTATTATTGCAATGGGAATATCTAATGCAATTAAATTAATAGCTAAATGATAACCTATATCTCCTAAACCAACAATAACAACATGTTCTTTCATATAATCCTAATTTATTTCATTTAATACAATATCAACATCATTTTTTGTAGCAAAAAATAAAATTTTATCATTTTCTTTTATAATACTTTCTCCATTTGCAATACTTGCATGATTATTATGTTCAATTACTCCAATTAACATATTAAGATTTTTTAATTCTTTTAATTTTTTATTAATTAACTTTGACTTTTTAGATGGCACAAATTCAAGCATTTCAATTTCTTCATTCCAAAGAGAAGATACTGATATAATTTTTCCCATATGAAAATATGATAATAGCTCATCAACAACTAAAGACTTAGGATTTAAAACATTTTTAATCTTATAATGATTAAATAATTCAAAATTACCTTGATGAAAGTAAATAGATAGAACACTTGTGTTTGATTTTAATGCATATACTGATGTTATAAAATTTATATTATCGTTATCTGTCATTGCAATATATAAATCAACATTAAATAGTTTCTTACTTTCAACCCTATCTAAATTTCTAATATCAACAAATAAATAATTTATATTTGGATATAGTGTTTTTAAATACTCAATTCTTTTTCTAGACCTATCTAAAACAGTTATAGAATAATCATTATTATATATTTTATCAATAAGAGCTTCACTATATCGCCCTCCTCCACCAATTAAAATACTTTCTATTTTTCTTCCTATTATATTAAATAATTCAAATAATGGTTTGATATGTTTTTTCGCTATCAACAAGTATAATATGTCATTTTCACGTATTACAGTATCTCCTTTAGGAATCTTAAAGTCATTACCATTGTCAATACCAATTATAAGAGCTGCATGCTCCGATGTAATTTTTTTTAATTCAGATAGTTTTTTATCAATAACAGGACTATTTGACTTCACTTCAAATGCAGTAATAATAAACTTACCATTAACTATTTTGTGATATTCTATTATAGAGGGATGTTTTAATAATTGATTTATATGCTCTGCAGTTAATTTTTCAGGGCTAATAAAATTATCAATATTTAAAATATTTTTATTTAGTATTTTATAATTATAATCTGATTTTTTATCAATATGATTAATAATTTTAACATCTTTGTTAAAATATCTTGCAATCAGGCCAACTGATATATTAATTGAGTCACTATCTGATAAAGCAAGTAATATATCACATTCTTTTATATTTGCTCTTAGTAAAATATTTGGTTCTATTTCATTTCCAAAAATAAATTCAGCATCAAGACTATCCTTTATTTTTTTGTACTTTTCTTCAGATGATTCAATTATATATAAATTTATATCAGAATTTTCACAAAGTGTCTCCGCAATATTTATTGCAATAGAATTACTTCCTATAATTATTACATTTTTCATTATTTATTTTTTAATTCTTCTAGTTCTTTTTTAGTTTCTTCTAGTTCTTTTTTAGTTTTTTCCAATTCTTGTAATAATTCTTTATTATCCATATCGAAATTTTTATATAAAGTTTCTTCAATTAATTTTTGTTCTGTAATATCTTTTGCCGTTCCAAGAATTGAAACAGGTTCTAATTTATCATTTAATAAAAATCTAATTTTAACTTCACACCATACATTAATATCTTTGGTTTTATGTTTAAAACAAAGAATTAATCTTTCAAAGTAATCTTGATTTTTATCTGGATTCTTTTTTATGTAACGAATTTCATTTTCAAGTTTCTTTTTTAATTCATCTGCAGAACCATCCACTAAATAATCTTCAATAGACTTATTTGCTAATTCGTCATAAGAATACCCAAGTATTTTTTTTATAGAAGCACTAATGAAATTAAATTTTAAATCTAAATCTGCCACCCAGAATGTTTCATCAATGGTTTCATTCATTATGTTATAAATATTATTATCTTTATTTTCAAACCCATCAATAATTGCTCTAAGGTGATTTATTTGATTAATATAATAATTTTCATTCACTGTAGCCTCCTTACAACAATACAATGTATATAAAATATCAAATTTTAATAGAAAAAACAATTGTTAATTTTTTTTAGTAGGTTTTTATCACTAAAAATGAATAAAAATCACTAAAACTAATAATTTTATATTAAAAAATCAAAAAAACTATTTTATATTTCTCTTTTGTAGTATATAATCTTTATATTTTTTTTTGAGGTAATTATGAAAGATATTATGAATAGTGATATTTTTAGCAACACAGAAATTGCATTTGAAAATCGTTCTGATGAAGAACTAAGAAGAATTTATGGCTTATTTAAGAAAATGAGCAACTCCTCATTATCATCGATAGGGAAAAATATGCTAAAGGCATCAATGTTTTTAAAGTTACCAATACATAAATTTGCAGAAAAGTATCTATTCTTTCATTTTTGTGGGGGAATAACATTAGAAGCCTCACAAAATATTGTTGATAAATTATATCAATATAATGTAAAATCAGTATTAGATTACTCCGCTGAAAGTAGAAAATCAGAAGACTCTTTTAAACAAATAGAAAGTGAAATTATAAAAATAATAGATAATGTTGCAACAAATAGAAGTAAAATACCATACGCAGTTTACAAGATGAGCGGTGTTGCAAATGTTGAATTAATTAGAAAAATACAAAAAAAATCAGAATTAACAGAAGAAGAAAAGATATCCAAAGAAAGGTTATTAAAAAGAATCAACTATATTTCAAAATATGCATATGATAAAAAAGTCCCAATTATGGTAGATGCAGAAAGGCTTGATGTTCAGGAATTCATTGATCAAATAATGGATGAAATGATGATTAAATACAATAAGGAAGAAGCTATAATATTTAATACTATTCAATTTTATAGAAAAAGCTCAATGGAGATATTAAAAAAATCTTTTAAAAAGGTAACAGAAACAGGAGCTTATTATGGAATAAAACCTGTTAGAGGAGCTTATTATCAAGAAGAAAAAGATTTAGCTAAAGAAAATGGACTAGAATCCCCAATTTGTGATACTAAAGAAGACACTGATAAAAAATTTGATGAAGCATTGTTATTTTGCATAGAAAACATTGATAAAATTTCTTTATTTGCTGCAACTCATAATGAACACAGTGTTAAATATTTAATGACTTTAATGCAAGATAAAGGTATTGATAAAAATGATAATAGAATCTATTTTTCTCAATTATATGGTATGAGTGAACACATTACTCTAAATCTTGCAAAACTGGGCTATAATATAACAAAATATATTCCTTATGGTCCTCTTAAATTAGTAATGCCATATTTATTAAGAAGAGCAGATGAAAACAAAGCCATTCAAGGACAAACAAATAGAGAATTTGAGATAATCAAAAAAGAAATGAAGAGAAGAAATCTTATTAAATAGGGGTGTGGTAACTCCTAGGAGTTACCACGGGGGTTATTTTATGCTTTTAAAATAATCTACTATATTTATATTATTACTTTGACTCGCTTCTTCTATTGCTGAAAGCTTAAAACCATATGACTTATGTATATCCGCTCCCTTTTCAATTAATAGCTTTAAAATATCAAAATAGCCTTCATTAATTGCAATTGTTATAGGAAACCCTAATATAAAGTTTCCCTTTCCATTAACATCTGCTCCTGAAGCTAATAATACTTTAACCATCTTTATGTCTCCTCTACTAACAGCAATCATAAGAGGAGAAAGATTATTTACATAAGCATTATGATTTGCTCCTGATAAAATTAAATAATTGACAATTCTATATTTTGATGCTTTTACTGCCATAAAAAGCAAACTGTCAAGATTATCACAAGTGTTATCCTTTAATATTCTTTTTATTTCATCAAGATTATTTTTTTTTATTTTTATTTCCAGTCTTGTTTTAATATCAAGAGAGTTCAGAAGGTTTACAAAATAAATTCTTTTTGCATAATTGTTTTCATATTTTAAAAGTTGTTCTGTTAAGTAATAATGCTTATTGCTATAAGCAAGTTCAAGATAATTATTTGAAACAGCACCTTTTTTTATTAAAAATTCCACAATTTCAATATGATTGTTTTTTATGGCTATATCTATAGGTGTTTCATTATTTAAATTTTTTATATTAATTTCAACTCCATATTTTATAAGTAATTTTATAATGTCTAAATCACCATGTTTTACTGCCAATATAGCAGGGGTGTTCAGGAGATTATCTTTAGTATTAGGGTTAGCTCCATGTTTAAGCAATGATTTAACTATAAATAAATCACCGACTTCAACAGCTTTGTAAAGAGCCGTTTCGTTGTTGTTGTTTTTATAGTTTATATCTGCATTGTTTTTAATCAGGATATTGGTGATTTTACTATTTGCCTTAAGGATTGCATTCATTAAGGGACTCCATGAAAGAATATCAATATGATTAACATCTGCACCGTTTTCAATAGCTTTTGTTATTTTATCTATATTTTCTTCCTGAATACCTTGATATAATTCTTTTTGGTTTAAAACTTTTTCAGCAATATTTAAAGCTTTTTCTCTTATTTCTGAAGAATCTTCATACTTTAATAATGAAATAACAATATCTAAATATCCCTTTTCTGCAGCCATAAAAATTAGACTTTTATCATCTTTTATATCTACACCGTTTTGTAATAGGTACTTTACTATTTCTTTATAACCATTCTTCATTGCCTTTGATATTCCATTTTCTCCATTTTGGTCTTTTATATCTACATTTATTCCGTTTTTAATAAAATAAATAACTTGTTCATAATGTCCTCTTGAGATTGCATTTAAATAATCATTTTCTAAACCCATAACTCCTCCAATCAAATGCTTATATTAATAATAATCATAATTCTTAGAATTGTTAGAGAGCAATTAATATTTTTAAAAGCTCCATTTATTTTTATTTTCATTAGTTATTTCAATAAAGATACACCGAAAAAGAGTTACTTAAAATTGAACTATATTTTTTTATTTATTACATTCCATAACCTTAAACCATAAAAAATATGGTTTTATAAGTTTATTACATGCAAATTTAAGCCAAATTTGTCTTAAATTTAAAAAGGGTATGAAAAATTAAAGTGCCAAAAAGTTGTTCCTTTATTTATATAATTACTATTCAGTAACGGAACAAAATCAAATCTTAAAGGTCCAACAATAGTTATATACCTTAAACCAATTCCTACACTATAAAACATACTTTGCATATCTTCAGGAACCCACTTTTTTGAGTTAAAGAAGTCTGAAAAATTTTCAGATAGTCCTCCTATATCCATAAAGAATGCAATACTGAAATTATTTCTAAAATAAAATCTAATTTCTGTATTAAATAATAACATTGAGTTTTCCCCTATTGGACGACCATTTTCAATAACTCCTGCCATATTAAAATCATAACCTCTAATAGAACTATCCCCCCCTAAAAAATACCTTTCCTTATGAGGAATACTTTTTTTAGTCTCACTTAAAGGTGTTCCAATTCCTAGTTTAATTGAATTTGCAAAAGTTAACCATTTTAATGGAGTAATATAAAAAGATAAATTCAACTCATTTTTAAAAAACTTTTCATTGCTAACATTAATACCAATGATATCTATTAATTTATTTGAAACATTATCAAATAGTCCTGCCCACTGAAAGGTATATTTTAGTGCAAAACCATTTCTTGGATCAAAAATACTATCTCTATTTTCATAAAATAAAGATAGTTTCATTGAATTAGTAAGGGATGTTTCTATATTTTGAAAGATATCTGGTGGATGAATATTTTTAGAATATGCAATCTCTGTTTTTGAGTATTCAAGTAAAACCGATGGAGAAAATGTTAGTTTTTTAAATAATGTTTTATAAAAAGATATTTCATTACCAACAATAGTTAAATTAAAAGCAGGAGGTGTTTCATATTTATAATATGTTTTTATATTTAGATTAATTTGACTTGAAAAAATATTAGGAGAATCAAAACCAAGTTCTAATTTACTATAAATTTCTCCAATTTTTCCCAAAAGAGAAAGTTTTTTTGCATATCCTAATAAATTCTTCTCTACAATTTTTGTGGAAAACGACCATGTTTCATTTGTAGATGTTGAAATTAAAAAATCTATATACCTATTTTCACCTTCTTGTAAAAAAAATAATACATCTGTTGGAATTATTCCATTATCTTTTATTCCTCCCTTTTCATTTAATGCTGGTAATTGAATAGAGATAGTTTTAAAAACGCCTAAATTTCTTAATCTAGCTTCTGTTTCAGTTATTTTTTCGAGATTTAAAATTTCACCTTTTTTAAATATAATTTCATCAGTAATTGTTTCTTTTTTAGTAATAAAGTTACCACTAACAAAAACAGAACCAAATTTTTTACGAGGTCCTTTTTTTATATAGTATGATAATTTTATTTTTCCGAATAAATTACTAAGTAACTCAGCTTCATTAGCAAATTCTTTTGATAAAGGATAGAATAAATATTTTTTTCCATTACTTTCAATATACGCATCAACTTTTGCTAAAGGATATCCTATAGCTTCATAATATTGCTGTATCGCATCTGCATTATACTTAAACCATTTAGGATTAAAGCCTAAAGACTTTGGTTCTTTTAAATATTTTTGCATATTATTAATTTCTTTAATATCTTTAAATCCATATATCTGAGGGGTTGAAAACAATATTTTTTTTCCTTCATTAATTTTTATAATAATATCTAGATAACGATCTTTATTATAAAAATTAAATAATAATTTATCTATTTTAGCATGCAAATATCCCTTTTCTTGATAATATGACAGTATTGTTTTCATATCTTTTAAAAAAAGTTTTTCTTGTAAAAAACCTTGACTACCCAATAAGTTATAACTACCTGTTTCCATTAAAGAAAACAAACTGTTCTCTCCAATATCTTCATTAACGCCCTCAAGTGTGATACTTCTTATATATAATCTTTTACCTTCCTTAATGTTATATACTAATTTTTTATTTTTTTGAACATTATCATTACTTGTTATTTTAATAAAATAATAACCATTTGATTGATATAATTGTTTTAACTTTTTTATAGATTCTTTAATGGTACTTGGAGAAATTGAAGAATTTTCATTTAAAGCTATTTGTTCTTTTAAATCTTTAGTTGATATTTCTTTATGATTTTTAAAAAAAACATCAATTTTTTCTCCTAGATTAAGGCTTAACCATAAATCAACTTTTTTTTCTTTAAATTTTATAATAAAACCTCTTCTTTTAATTTTCAAATATTTTGATGATAAATCCTTTAATGAATATTTTTTATATATTTTTGATTTTATAACATTATTTTTTGAATTATTTATATCTTTTATTAAATCATTTTGACTTGGTAGTTTAAGTAACTTCAACTTTGCTGAAATATATCCCTTTTTCTTTAACTTTAATTCAACATCTTTTAATTGTTTTTTAAGCTCGTTTTCATAAAAAGCCCTTGTTCTTTTTCCTAAAAAACTAGGACTCAACAATTTTTTTATTAACTCTCCTACTATTTTTTTATTTTTTTCTTTTTTATATATGATATTAATGTCATCAATAGTTAAATTAACTCCAATATTTTCAATATCTATAACTATTGTTATATATCTGTAGTTATTAGAATATTTATATGATGTTCTAATATTCGTATTATAAAAGCCCTTAGTTTCAAATAGATTTTCTATATTCTTTTTTATCAAATTATATTTATTTTCATCAAAATATTCTCCTTCATTAAAAAAAATTTTCCTTCTAATATTTTGTTCAAGTATTGGAAAATTATTTTTAATCACAATCTTTCTTATTATTGGCTTTAAAACTAAATAAAACACTAATTTATTATAAGCTCCTTTCTTTTTTATTTTTATAAACACCTTTTTAAATGCTTTAGTATTGAGTAGCCTAGTTTTTAAATATTTAATTTCTCTTTTAGTAACAAATGAATTTTTAGAAAGATTAATAAATTCTAGCCAGAATTTTTTATCAATATTATCTTCTGATATTATTTCAAGATTATCTATTTTTATATATTCAATTGATTGAGCAATTATTGGAGTAGATAATAATATACTAATTAAAAATAATATAAGTTTTATTGTTCTCATAACCTACTTCAACTTAAGCCTGTACTTCAGACCTAAATCTGTCGTTCCTGCTTCAAAAGCCTTTAAAATTTCTATAACTAGTTGGTCAGTTATTATAACCTCTGCCGAGATCTCCTTTTGTAAAGTATTGTTTTCGAATTCTCCAACACCTGAAACAATTACCCTCTCAGCTATTCGTTTATTTGCAGAAACAGATAATCCTCCACTTGAATTTATAGATGTTTGAATTGAAATATCCGTTTGTTTGGTAAAATCAGAAGTTAATTTATTTAATGAGTTTTGTAATAATATTGAAAACACCTGATTCGTAATTTTACTTCCCCTATCTTCATTTACTATTGTGCCAGATGTATTTAATCCTGATTGTCCTGTAAGTAGTAGCATCAAAGTTTGGACTTTGGTAAGCCCTTCTCCTGTTAGTTCTACTTTGGGATTATTAAGTTTACCCGTAATAATTAAAGAAACATTTCTATTAGTATATTCATCAGAAACTGGATCATAATCCTTTATTATAGACTCTGCTTCAAACTCAAGCTTAGATGCTAATAAATCACTTTTATTAAACTTTATTCCTAAATTTGTCAAATCAAATATATTTCTTAGTAAATTAACAGACCCATCTTTTGCTGTAATTTCACCAACAATAATGGGATTCCCTAAAGTACCTAATATTGTTAAATTTGCCTTAACGGCAACATCTGACATCAAATTATTTGATATTGTTAATCCTTCATTAATTATATTAACATTTAAAGATATATTTTTTAATATTGGAATAGTCTTAAAATCGACACCTTCCTCATAAACTTCTGTTTTTTTAGTAATTGGATTTAGTATATTATCAACAATATTTATTTCTTTATAAAACTTACCATCTATAATTCTGGTTTTACCATATAATTTTAAATTCTTAATATTTCCTTTTAAAGTTAAGTCTAAACTTGTTTCTATATCTGCAATTTCAGGTAAATTATATTCTAGATTATTAGCATTTAAATTCAAATAAACATTTTGATTGCTCAAATTAAATATCAAATTATTATTACGAGGGTCTCCAGTGATTTCAAAATTTCCTCCTAACATATTTCCCTTTATATTTTTTATATAAACTTTATCTTGCCTCATCGTTATTTGAGCATTATCAATTGTTATATCTTTATCGTATCCTACTGGTTGAAAAGAAGCATTTTTTATTTTTAAATTAAAATTATACCTTGGTTTTTTAAATGTTCCACTTATATTACTATAAATATAAGCGTTCCCATCAATTGAAGAAAATATATTTTTAAAATATGCAAAGGATTTCAAATTAATTCCTCCATATATATTTAAACTTACTCTTTCCTTGCTTGGAAAGATTATACCAGATAAATTTATATGTTCATCCAAAAATGAAACGCCCAAGTCAACATATAATTTATCATTTAAATATTCAACACAATTTTTCTTTACCTTCTTATTACTTACAGTAACAATACAGTGCTTATCACTTGGCTTTAATTTTCTTTTGGACTGTTTTATATTTAACTCTCCCATATTTAAGTCAATATCTTCAAATATAATTCTACCAAATAATATTTTTTTGTTTAATAAATCATATTTCAAATTAGAGTTTAATGTTATTAAGCTTTTTATTGGAGCAGTATAAAACTTATCTGCAGGAAACTTATCAACATCAATATCTACTGTTAATATTGGATGAGTTAAAAGGTCTTTAATATTACTTTTAATGGATAATATCTTAAATAATTTACCATTAATTTTAGCATTATTTTGATCTCCTTTAATAGAAATCAAACCTTCTCCCAGTTTAAGTTTTTTATTTAATTTGACTTTCTTAAATATAATTTTATCTGCTACACCAAATTCATCAGATTTTTCAACATTAGTTTTAGTAGTTTCTATCTCATACGGATAATAACAAGAAGCTAATCTCATTTTTAAATCATAATTTACTGTTTTCTGCTTAATATTACCATTTAAAATAAGGCTAGAAATAGCATCTCCATTAAATAATGACTTATTATTTATTTTTAAATTTGCAATTTTTCCTATTTTTAATCTTGGTATCAATGATTCTACATTGTAGTTCATTGTTCTTAAATTAAGCCTTCCAATTAATTCAAATAATTTTGATTTATCTTTATTTATTTCAAAACTTTCTATATTTAAAATATTATCAGATGTTTTTGAATCCTCTGTAATTTTCATACTTAAGTTAAAACTATCAAAGGGTTCATTATTTATTATAAATTTTTTTGAATATGAAGTAATTGAACCATTCAATTTAGAAGGTGTACCATATATAATAACTTCACTATTTAAATTTAATTTAATTTCTTTATGTTGAAGTATATTACCTATTTTTGCATTTTCTAAATTAAAAAACAAAGAAAACTGAGGCTCTTTTAGTAGCTTCTTTAAATTTTTATTATATAGTTTTACTTTTGCAGTTATAAAAGATTTAAAATCATTATTTGCAATTGATAAACCATATAATTGAATTAAACCATTTTCAAGTTTAATATCTGTTGAAACATCATTATTTCTGTAGTGTAAATAATTGAAATCACTCAAATGTATATTTGCTTTTAAAAGTGGATTATAAAAATTACCAATAATTTTACCTTTAAAAGTTGCATTTCCTGAAAAGTCATTTATATCCAGTTCTTTTAGAATTCCTTCAAATTTCTTTGATTGAACATTGAATTTAATATTAGCATTTTTTTTATTTAAATTTAATCTTCCACTAGTAACAAATGATAAATTATCCGATTTCAAATAAGAACCATTATGAATATATAGACTTCCTTTATTATAATTTAACTTAGTTTTAAGTTTTAAGTTTCTACCTATAATTTCTTTTTGAATTAATCTATAATTACTATAAATATTTAAATTAATGTTTTTTTGTTCATAAATATTTTCTGATGTTAGATTTATGTTTGTAAACAAATTTCCTTTTATTAAATGCCTATACTTTCTAGATATTTTTATTGGAATAAGCTCCTTTATATATTCAGGTTTAAAATCTTTTATAACTAAATTAAATTTATTTACTTCTCCTGTTAAAAAATTCAGTTTACTATCTATTTTTAAAGAACCATCAGAAATTTCAAATGATAAGTTTTCTAAATCAATACTATCCTTATTATTAATAGATAAATTAGTTCTAAATCTTTTTATTTTTTTATTTTTATAGCTAACTTCTTTTAGATATAAATTTAAATCACTTTGTTCGGCCTGATAATATGCTTCTAAAGAGCCTCTTTCAAAATTAATATTATCAAATTTTAAATTTCCAACTAATAAATTTAAATTCACCATAGGATAATTTGTTGAACCAAATAAACTTGCCTCAATTGTTACATTTTTACCTAATTCTATTTTCCTAGGAATCTTTATCTTATTCTCTTTTATTATAGATTTAATAATAGATGTTTTTAGATCTCCATTTAATGAGATGTTTAATTTACTCAATATATCCATACCTAATTTAGCTTTTGTATCAAATTTTGAATCTTTTATATATAAAAAGCCTTGTTTTAATTGAATATAATCAAGATTTTGCTCATATGAATAAAATTTTGCCTTATCAATTCTTAATTTTTTATCCTTAATTTGTATTAAAGCATCTGTCAAATCCCCATCAGCCCTAATTAAAATATCATCTTTTAATACTTGAAAACTTGCATTTTTTAAATTGATATCATTAGTTTTTATCTTTATCGTATCTGATATTGATAAATATATTTTAGATTTATTAATATTTATATTATTTATTAGAATAGTAAGAGGCGTTTTACTTGGTTTATTACTTTTTATAAATCCACTATCATCAAAAAACATAAAATTATTTTTATACATCTTATTAAATATTAATTTTCTAAATTTTGCATGTTTATCCAAAGTATAAAATGTCTCTGCAATATTTTTATAATCTTTATTTATTATGATATTCATTGTGGCACTATCTACTGTCAATGAATCTATAGTTAATCTTTTAGAACTAAAAATATTTCTTATTAAAAAAATAGGGTTAATATTTAAAGTTAAATTACTTACTTCGATAACCTTTTCACCTCTTGGAGCGATTATTGATACATTTTTAAGTTTAATTTTATTTAAACCAGGTGTAACAGATAGCTTTTCTATATAAAATTTACCTGGTAATATTTTAGATAATAAGTTTGATATTAAATATTTATTATATGATGTATTTAAATAAATAATAAAAAGAACATATATAATTATTAAACCTAATAAAAAATATGCAAATTTAAATAAATATTTAACTAATAAAACCATCTAATCCTAATTTAACCTGTAATCATCACCAATTAAAAGATTCGCTTCAAATGAATTAAAATCTCCCAACCTAGAAAATAAAGCAGGAGAAACCATATCACCCATATACTTACCATTTCCTTTATTTGTTATTTCATAATCAGTCCCAATAAACATAATTTTTCTTTTATTATATCTTTCATAAAATATCTTTTCAAAAGTTTCTTTTTCAAATTGGGTTCTATTTTTTGCAAACTCATCAATAACTAATATATCAACAGTTGTTATCCTATTCATTTCTGCTTGAAGTTGCTCATTTAAATTAAAGTTAGTAAATAAAGATTTATTCTCCAATATCCACTGAGGAAAGTCTAAATAAAGACCTGTTACTTCAAAATTTAAGACTAAATGAGATAATAAACCTATTAATAAGTGTGTTTTTCCAACACCATGCCCTCCATATAAAATAATTCCCTTTGAATCTAAATCAAAATTATCAATATATGTATTTAAGGTTTTTAAGATTCCTTTTTGAGTATCAGCAACAACTTTATTAAACATTTCTATTTTAAAATTAGATAATTTTTTATTGGCATATCTTGCAGGAATTCTTAACTCGTTATATCTTTTTATTTTTTCATCTATTTTTTTACATTCACATTTTTTTAGATACCTATATCCATCTTTATAAAAAGGTATATGGCCCCAATTATTACATATTTTACAATCATAAGAGCACTCACATTTTTCTATTTGGGCATAATTAAATGATTTTTTAGATACATATTTTTTATCTTTGCAAATGGGACAATTCATATTCACTCCTTCAATAAGCATTACATTTTATATTATAAGTGCTCATAATTCAATATTTTTATATCTAATCTTATAGAATTATTGACAATATTATCTTTATATAATACATTATGGAGTATTTTTGGGCTTATACATTATGAAAGAAAAGATATTTTTAGAAAAATTTAGACAAAAAATTAAGGATAATTCTTTAAAGCAAAGTAAGCAAAGGGAAGAGATAATAAAAATTTTTTTAAAGCAAAATCATCATATTGATGCAGAAACCTTATACGCAAATATAAAAAAAAAATATCCTCAAATTGGTTACACAACCGTTTATCGTACTTTAAAGTTACTATGCGATTTAGATATGGCTATTTCTCATTCATTTAATAAAAACATGGCATTTTTCGAGCCAATTTGGGATACGAATACCCATCATGATCATCTTATTTGTACAAAATGTGGAAAGATTGAAGAATTTCAAAATAAAGAAATAGAAGAATTGCAAAATAAAATAGCTGAAAGTTATGGATTTAAGATTACAAATCATGTCTTAAATATGTATGGAATTTGCAAAAAATGTAGGAGTAAATTAAATGACTAAAACATTAATTTTTTCTTTTTTATTTATATGGTTCTTATCTTGTAATAAAGTAAATTCCTCAACTCCTAATAAACTTCCATTAGCAATAAACAATATTAAAATCAATGAAAACCAACCTATAGTAATATATGGAGATACTAGAGATAACTATGAAATACATAAAAAAATAATAAAATCATTTTTACAAAAAAAGCCTACCATAGTTTTTAATACAGGAGATTTAGTCCATGATGGCAATAAAACAGAATTATGGTCTGTTTTCTTTAATATAATAAAGCCAATATTGAAAACAGCCAAATATTATCCAGTATTAGGCAATCATGAAAGAGAATCTATTAATTATTTTAAACTATTTGAACTACCTAATAATGAAAAATGGTATAAAATAAATTTCAAAAACATTAGTTTTTTTATTTTAGACTCTAATTCAGATTTAGAAATTAATAGTAAACAATACTTGTGGTTAAAAAATGAACTAAAAAACAATAAATTAGATTTTAAAGTTTTAATATTTCATCACCCTATATTAAGTATTAGCCGTCATGGAAGTTATTCTTCTTTGGAGAAATCTTTAACTACTTTAATACAAAAATATTCTATACAACTTATTTTTAATGGTCATGACCATGCATACCAAAGATTTTTAAAAAATAGAGTAAACTATATCGTAACAGGTGGAGGTGGAGCCCCTCTCTATGGTAAAATAGATAACCCTAAAGATGAAAAATATCTAAAAAAATATTTAAAAACCTATCATTATTGTTTATTAAACAGTAAAAACAAAGAACTAAATATTTCTGTTTATGATATTAACAATAATTTGATTGATTCATTAATAATAAAAAAATAAATTAAAAAAAATAAATTTGAAAAAAATATAACCTTGTGATAATATGTAGTGTTTGTTTATTTATTTAAGGAGTTTTTATGAAAGTAAATTTACTTTTAATTGCATTCTTGTTTACAGTTTTATCTGTATTTACCACATCTTGTGATAGTAGTAATGATAAAACATGTGATCCCGAATGTACTAATGCTTGGGAAACATGCAATACTAAAACAGGTAATTGTGAAGTTAAAACAGGTTTTTGTAGTGTTAAAGCTGATTGTGATGGTGCAAAAGTTTGTGGATTAGACCATAAATGTAAAGAACCTATGGCTGAAGAATGTAAAAATCAATGTCTTGACCAACATTCAGTTGTTCAAGGAACATGCTCAGTAGTAGGTGGCTTACCTACATGTGAATGTAATGAAGGTTATCTTAAAAGTCCAAATGGTTTAAGATGTCTTGAAAAAACAGCTGATTGTAACGATGAAGCAACTGCTTGTGGTGGTCATGGAGATTGCATTGCACAAAACAATGGTACATTAGGTTGTAAATGTGACACTGATTACATACCAGATGCAACAGACCCAATGTTATGTTCTCCAACTGTTATTTGTTCAAATTCAAACCATGATGGTACATGTGAAGCTTCATGTGAAGAATGTCTTGATGATGGAACAGGAAACTGGAAATGTAAAGTTCCAGAAGGAGAAAGACCTTGTTATAAAAATTTCAATGACCAATGTGACCCTAGTTTAGGTTACTCAAATAACCCCGGTTGTGCTTCTGATATGGTTTGTGAAGGCGATACAGCTGAAGATGGTTACTGTACAGTAAGAACTTGTGAACAAGATTCTCAATGTCCTCCTGCTGGAGCGGATTCTTATGGCGACCAATTTGTATGTAAATACTACGGAACTGGTTTTATTGGTATTTGTATTAAAGCTGATGATGACTGTTTTAACGCAGATGGCACAAGAAAAGGTGGCGGAGAAGAAGGTGATGCTTGTTCTGATAAATGTAAAGAAGCTGATTGTAATGTTGGTAATTTATGCGAAAAGGGCTCATGTTCTAAAAAATGTTCAGGTCCTACAGACTTAACTTGTGGTACAGACAGAGGCTGTGTTGACTTAACTGGTGGTCAAGGTGATGCAAGATTATATTACTGTGCAGGTCCAATTGTTGGTGCTGGTGAAGATTGTTTAGATGCTGTATGTGCTAATGGTTTATCTTGTTTAGGCGACCAACAAACATGGGCTAACTGTTTTAAACCTTGTACAACAGTTGGTAGCGAAGATGAATGTGCTTCAGTTGGTGCAGGTTCAAAATGTGAAAACTTTGGACAAGTTGGTAACTTCTGTGGTGCTCCACAAACTCAACAACCTGGTGAAGAATGTGACCAATTTGCACATGGTTGTGCTGATGATGGTTGGTGTTTAGGTACAGGTGGAGACAATCCATCTTATTGTTTTGAGAAATGTACTACAGCATCAGATGCTTCTAATGAATGTACAGGAAACACTGCATGTGTTCATTTTGGAACAGCTCCAAACGATGGTTACTACTGTGATATAGCTCCATCTAGAAATGCAGGCGAAGAATGTGATATGGTTCATACTTGTATGAATGATGGTTGGTGTTTAGGTAGTGGTGCAGATAGCCCATCTTATTGTTTTGATAAGTGTGAAACAGCAGGTGAAAATAGTACAGAATGCCCTGGAAATACAACATGTGTTCATTTTGGAACAGCTCCAAATGATGGAAACTATTGCGAAGTAGCTCCAAACAAAGATTTCGGTGAAGCATGTGATATGGTTAATACTTGTATGAACGACGGGTTATGTTTAACTACAAATGATGGAGCATCTTGTTTTGAATCCTGTACAGATGCTAGCTCTGTTTGTACTCAAGGAGAAAACTTTAAATGTGTAGATACACAAAATGCTCAAATTGGTTGGATTTGTATGGAACAAACACCTCCAGGAAATACAGCAATAGGTGGAGATTGTAGTGGTGTTGCTGATGATGCAACTAAAAACTGTGTTGCTGGTGCAACTTGTTTAACTACTCAAGGAACACCTCCTGTGTCAACATGTTATGAAGATTGTGATGTTAATGCTCCTAGTTGTTCAACAACAGGTTATACATGTCAAACAATTCCTGATGTAGGTGATTTCTGTATGGCAGCACCTGCAGGAAAATAGTTTTTATTCATTCTATAAATGAGAAAGGGGCTTCGGCCCCTTTTTTTTGGTATAGAATAAATGTATAAATTCTGTTAATAACAAATTTATCTAAAATATGGAGTAAAATACAATGAATGAAATATTTAAAAAATATGGGTTCTCGTTAACACGAGATACTATAAAAAAATTTGAAACCTACAAGGATTTATTAATAGAATGGAATAAAATCATAAATTTAACAGCTATAACAGATGAAAATGAGATAATTATAAAGCACTTCATTGACAGTTATTCAATTTCTCAAAAAATATTTGTAAGTAATAATATAAAAACAGTTCTTGATATGGGAACAGGAGCAGGTTTTCCTGGTATAATTGGAGGGATTTTAAATCCTGAAATTAAATTTACCTTAGTAGATAGTGTAAATAAAAAAATAACATTTCTAGAAGAGGTTATTCAAAAACTAGAGTTAAAAAATATCTATCCAAAACATCACTATTTAGACAAAAAAAACTCCTCTGGTAAAAAATTTGATATTGTGATATCAAGAGCCTTTATGAAACCACATAAATTAATATATTTTGCAAAAAATTATGTTAATAAAAATGGTTTTCACATAATGCTACTTACTGAAAATCAAAAAAATAATTTTCTTGACACAATTGCTAAATACAAGCCTGAAATCTTAACTTATCCCTATGAGGAAAAATTTAGATATATTTTAAAATTTAAACAGCTTTAAACAACTCTAGTAAACCATAAAAACATTCAAATTATAATTATTGATATTTATATTAAAATATGATAAAGTGACATCTATTTTTGTGGAGTAGAAAGTGAAGCAATCACATAAAACACTTATTTTATGGATAGTACTAATAGGTTTTTTAATAACCATTGCTAAAATGATAACAGCAGCCCCTTCAAAAGGTGATAAAATTTCTTATGATGAATTTATTAAAAATGTTGAAGCAAATGAAATCACATCAGTTATCATTAAAGAAAATGAATATAGTGGTAAATATAAAAATGATAAAAAGTTCTATTTTATTGGCCCTAAAACTCTTAATAAAGAAGAGCGTAAATTACTAGTTGACCATAAAGTAAAAATGGAATACGAAAAGAAAGAAGATGCATCACTATGGCAATCAATGTTAGTTTCTTGGCTTCCCATGATATTAATCTTCTTTTTATTCTTCTTTTTTATTAGGCAATTACAAGGTGGTGGTAACAAGGCTATGTCTTTTGGAAAGAGTAAAGCGAAATTAGTAACTGACACCCAGAAAATCACTTTTAAAGATGTTGCAGGGATTGATGAAGCAAAAGAAGAGCTTGAAGAAATTGTAGATTTTTTAAAAAAACCTCAGAAATACACCAAACTTGGCGGTAAGATACCAAAGGGAGTACTTTTAACTGGTTCTCCAGGAACAGGTAAAACATTACTTGCTAAAGCAGTTGCTGGCGAAGCGGATGTCCCCTTCTTTTCAATTTCGGGTTCTGATTTTGTTGAAATGTTTGTTGGAGTTGGTGCATCAAGAGTAAGGGATCTTTTTGAACAAGGCAAAAAGAATGCTCCTTGTATCATATTTATAGATGAAATAGATGCTGTTGGTCGTCAAAGAGGAGCTGGATTAGGTGGTGGACATGACGAAAGAGAACAGACATTAAATCAATTGCTTGTTGAAATGGATGGATTTGAGGGTAATGATGGTATTATTCTAGTTGCTGCAACTAATAGGCCTGATGTTCTTGATCCAGCATTATTAAGGCCAGGAAGATTTGATAGGCAAGTAGTTGTACCTAGGCCGGATGTTAAAGGTAGAGAAAAGATACTAGAAATACACAGTAAAAAGAAACCTATCTCGCCTGAAGTTGATTTAAGTATTATTGCAAAGGGAACAGCAGGGTTTTCTGGAGCTGATTTGGCGAACTTATTAAATGAAGGAGCTTTACTTGCTGCGAGAGAAGATAAAGATGAAATAACACTTGATGAGCTAGAAAAGGCAAAGGATAAAGTTTTAATGGGTGTTGAAAGAAAGTCTATGGTTATTTCTGACAAAGAAAAGTTTAACACCTCATTTCATGAATCAGGACATGCCTTAATGGCAAAAAAGCTTGAAGGTCCAGATAGTGATATGGTTCATAAAGTAACTATTATTCCAAGAGGAAGAGCCCTAGGGGTGACAATTCAATTACCAAATGAAGACAGATTAAGTGCAACTGTTAATTGGTGCAATAATAGAATTCAGATATTAATGGCAGGAAGAATTGCAGAGGAGCTTCTTTCCGGTGATAACTTTACTTCAGGTGCATCAAATGATTTTAAAGTTGCAACAAGTATTGCAAAATCAATGGTAACAGAATGGGGTATGGGAAAAGATTTACCTTTAATTTCATATAATTCCAACGATCAGGAAATATTTCTTGGAAGAGAAGTAACAAAACATCAAAACTTAAGTGCTGAAACAGTTACAAAAATAGATAAAGAAATAGAAAGAATAATAATGGCTAATTACCATAAGGCCAAGAAATATCTTACAGATAATTATGATAAATTATTAACAATGTCTCAGATATTGATGGAAAAAGAAACAATTGATGTAAATATTATCAATAGAATACATAATGGTGAGACAGTAGAAGATATTTTGGGATCATCAGATGCGCTAAAATGGAATTCTGAATATTTTTTAATAAAAGATAAAAAAGCTTAAGTAATTTAGCTTGATTTTAAAGGGATTAAAGGTAATGACAAAAAAAATAAAAAAAAAAGTGAATAAATCTTTATTACTTTTGTCTAACCTTTAGAGTTTGTAATTATTTATTTGGAGGAATTATGAAGAAGTTTTTACTTTTAGCAATCTCACTTGTATTTTTGGCTTCTTGTGGAAGCAAAACTGTTGTAGTTCAAGGTGGTGGAGATGGAAGACCTGCATGGACAATGAAAGGTGCAGGTGCTTTTACAATTGAAGGAAGAAAAGTTTTTAGAGCAGTTGGTCTTAGTAGTGATCTAGGTGACGAAGGAATGACTAATAACCAATCAGCAGATGATGCAAGAAAGAATTTATCTTTTGTTATGAAAACTTATGTTAAAGCTTTAGATGAATCTTATAAAAGATCAATAAAAACTGGTGATATGCCTAAAGCTCAATTTGAACAAGATATTACTCATGTTTCAGAAGTTATGACTAAGTCAAAATTTTCTGGTGCTCAAGTAGTTGACAGATGGATTGACCCTAAAACCAACAGCGTTTATACTCTTTTAGAACTAGACTTAGGTGCTGTTCAAAATATGATTAAGAATGCAAAAGGTATCTCTCAAGCACTTATTGATACAGTAGGTAAGCGTTCAGAAGAAGCTCACGAAAGATTAAATGAGAAATTAAAAGAAGTTGGTGATTTCTAGAAATCATTTTCAATATTTTAAAAAGGGGCAAATGCCCCTTTTTTTTTACTAAATTCTTTATTTATTCTTAAAATTGTAATATTATAGTAATCCTAATGTTTATTTAGAGGAATTATGGGTAAAACATCAAAATCTTTTAATAATTTTATTGAAGAAAATCATTTACTAAAGAAAGCGAATAAACTAGCTCATAAATATATGTCCGTTTTAAAAAGAAGAGAAATAGGTAAAACCATGTATAATCATGTTTTTGCTGTAGCAAAACATGTATATGATGCCGGGGTTACAGATATTGATATTATATCTGCAGCTTTTTTACATGATATTGTTGAAGACTCTGATAAGAGTTTAGAGAAAAGCCCAGAACTAAAAATAGCAATAACTGTAGATTATTTAAAAAAAGAATTTAATCATAACATCGCTCATATAGTTGAAAATTTATCCAATATTTCATCACAAAAACTAGAAAAGGATTACAGAAAAAAACTAAATCTAAATAAAAGTGATAATGTAAAATATCAATTAAAAAGAATGAATTATGTAAAAGGTTTCATGAAGCATCTTCTTGAAGCAGTAAAATTAAATATACTAGAATCCTTATTCTTAATAAAATTTTTTGATAGATATCATAATATGCAAACATTACAATATCATGGTAATGCAAGAAAACAAAATATGATTGCAAAAGAAACATTAGATATTTATATCCCATTATTTTATATGGTTAAGCAAATACCAATAACTTATATTTATAACATGGAAAGAATTGCTTTTCAATATATGTATCCTGATATTTATGAGAATAGGCTCAGATACTTAGAGCAAAATAAAAGTAAATTTGATAATGAATTTGAATTTCTAAAAAATTACATAAATAAAAACTATGAAAATATTGAAGTAATAGCAAAAGAAAGAAGTTTTTACCGTTTACATCTTACTAAAAGTAATTTTTCTGGTGTTAATTATGCAATTAATGAAGTTATCATTATATCTAAAGAACCTAGTTACGAAGAATACGACAAATTATCAGTAGAAGAATCTGAACAGATAAAACTAGATACAGAAAAAAGGCTTTATAACATTATGGTCGATTTAATTCACCTTTCTCTAAAAGGAAGTAAAAGGTCTAATAGGCACTATTTAATTCAAAATGATGCATTTAAGTACAGTTTGAATTTTCATTATGCACAAGCATACCTAAGACCTTTACCCGCAATGAGATTAAACCTATATAGCAATAATAATAAAGTCATGTTTCAATTAAATTTAACAACAGAAAATAAATTTAATACTTATAATAAAAGAAGAGATATTAAAACATGGGTAAAAGATTTAAAAGATGTCCAAGAAAATCTTGTTTCAAATAATTCAACAGAAGGTACTTATGAAAAACTAAGAATGGATTTTTTGAAACCAGTAACCTTATATACTCCCAAAGGTGACTATTATCATTTACCATCTAATGCAACTTTAAGAGATTTCGCTTTTAGGATTCATACCGATTTAGGAATTCATGGAAATTATGCCTTAATTAACCAAGTTGAAGAAATTGATCTAAATAAAAAAGTAACAGAATATCATGGAAATATAGTTGAGATAGTGTTATCTAATGAAGAAAGAAGTTTTGAAGATATTAATTTTTCTAAAATTTATTCGGAAACAGAACTTGCAAGTTCTGAAAAAAAGATAGATGAATTTGTTAAAAAATATTTAAAAGAAAATTTTGGCAATGATTTGAGTCAGGAAAAATTAACAAAATTAATAAAAATATTTAAAAAAGAAATTGAGAAAAAATTTACAAGAAGAGCAAAAAGGTATTAGAAATTGAATAAATGGGCCCTGATAACAGGTGGAGCAATTGGAATTGGAAAAGAAATAGCTAGAAACTTAGCATCTCAAGCTATAAATATCGTTGTTACCTTTAGAAAATCTCAAAAAGAAGCCGAATTATTAGTTAATAAACTTATTATTGATTATTCTATAGATGCAAAAGCTTTGAAAATGGATGGAAGTGACGAAAATGATGTTAGTGAAGGCTTTAAAATATTAAATAAAGAAAATATAATTATATCCATATTAGTAAACAACAGTGGAGATTATCTATATAAAAATATATTAGAAACTAGCTACAAAGAATGGAAATATATAATTGATAATAACTTAAACTCAACTTTTTTAATTACCAAATACTTTTTAAAGTACAGAATTCCTAGATCTTGGGGAAGAATCGTAAATATAGGATATGTACACTCTGGAATTATGATAGCCAAAACAATGACAACTCCATACTATATCGCAAAATCAGGAATATACCAACTAACTTTAGCTCTTGCAAAAGAATTATCAGGTGAAAATATAACAGTTAATATGGTGAGTCCTGGAATTATGGAAAATTCAATAAATACTGGAAAAGAATTGGAGATTTACAGATATGGAAAGATTAAAGAAATAGCTGAGCTTATCAACTACTTATTGAGTGATTCAGCGGAATATGTTACCGGAAGTCAAATTGACATAGCTGGTGGTTTTGGAATTTAATAGAAAGATACTATTTTTTACCATAAAATAAACTAATTAATTTGTTTAAATCATCCTTGTTTATATATCTTTCTGCCTTCTTTGTATTCCCTAACAAATCAATATCTAAATTATAATTTATCCATTGAACTAAAAATCTTGCTAATTTTTTATTTTCAGAATTTATTTCAAGATAATTTTTAACCTTTTTAGTTTTAGAAAAATCAATTAAAACCACTCTTTTATTTTCAAATAAAAAATTATTTAGTTTAATATCATCATGAATAAATCCATTTTGATGAAGATAGCCAAATGCTTTAAAAATATTGTAAATATAATCATTTATATTATTTAAATTAAATTTATTCTCAATAAACTCCATAGAATAAAAACAATAATCTTTAGCTTTATATAACTCATAGCCTCTTATTATATAGGGTGAACGCAACTTTACTATAGTTTTAAACTCATTTTGGAGTAAAGATATATTTTCTTTATTTTTTATAATTTTTAAAACGCTTTCCTTGTCTAGAAGTTTATCATAAACTTTAATTATTTCATGTGTTATATTAGAATATAAGGTTTGTAACTTTATAAATCTATCTATAATTACCAAATTACTATTATTTACAAATGTTTTTGTTGAAGTTTCATTTATCATTTTAAAAATTTTATATCTTTTTGTCTTTTTATATAAATATGATATTTATTATTGTGATCTTGCTTAACTTTTCCTGTAATATAAGCATAATAATCTTGGTTTTCTTTTAATTTTTCTAGTGAAATACCAGCTTTTTTAGAAACATGAACAATAACATCTACAAATTGATGAAAAGGTAGTTTATATGTGTACTCATTAGTTTCTTCTTCAATATCTCTAATTAAGCCAAATACTTTTACTTTTTTATTAATAAATTTCTTTAGTTTGTAATAATCATAATCATTACCTCCAATAAAAAGATATCTTTTCTTTTTACCATTTTTACGATAATCATCTATTTGTTCCCCCCTCTTATTCCACCACTTTAATCTGACTTCATAATCAGGATAATGCTTACCATCTTTACTCCAAACTCCTAATTTAGATTTTCTAGCAAACTTCTGAGCCTCAACAAATTCTTTATGAAATCTTCTTGAACGACCATATTTTGTGCTATAAGGAGTGTAACCATGCCTAACAATTTCTATATTAAAATTAACCCATTTATCTCTTTTTTTAACAAATACATAAGTTAAGTATCTACCAAAATACCCTTTTTTAGCAGATTTACTATCGTATTCAAGCCTAACAATAGATGCACCTCTAAAAAAATCCCTTGCCCATAGTGTTGCTTGATACCCAAGAGGAGTATTAAATTTAACTGGTTTATCTACAACTTTTAGCATTTTAGATTCTAAATATTCATCCCAATTATCAGCAATTTCTTTAGTTCTAACAGCAGCCGTCCCATGTTTAAATGATTCCTCTGTATCTATAAATAAAATTCTTATAGATGCATCCAATCCATCAACCTTTATTGTATCTCCATCTACAACTGCATGGTCAACATCTCCTTTTAAAGGAAATTCTCCTAAAAGAAGCATGTTTTTAGCAAAAAGAGCAAGTGTTGTCATAAATAAAATTAAAATTATTTTTTTCATCTATTTCTCCAAAAATATTTTCTCAAGTTTCTCTGTTTTTTCTAAATAATGTTTCATAATATTTTCTTGTAATTTTAATGCAAATTTTGGTGAATTTTCTTTCAGTTTAACATATCGTTCTTTAGTTAAATAAAAATACTGACTTTTTTGTTCTGATTTAACAGTCAATCTATGTTTAGAATTAGTAATTAAAGATAATACAGAAAAAATTATTCCTGCTGTAAAATATTTTTTTACTCCATTATAGCTAGTTGATAGTTTTCCACCTAAAACAATATATAGCCCCTTAGATATTTCACCTTCACTAAACAATAATTCATCAGCATCAATTAGTTTTCTTTCACCAAGTTTAAATATTGCCTTTACTTGCTTTTCACTAAAATCTGAAAATAAATCTAGATTTTCAAAAAGATTACTCATTTTTATAGTCCTCAATTAAGTCAAAATAATTTTGAGCAGATTTATAAAATTGTTCTTTCACTTCTTTTACTTTGGGAAATTCTTTTTTTACTACTGCAGGATTCCCAGCAACAAGAGTATATGGAGGTACAATAAATCCTTCTTTAACAACACTTCCTGCAGCAACAACTGAACACTCTCCTATTTTTGCATCGTCTAACACAACAGCACCCATACCAATCAAACTATAATCAGATATTTTACAACTATGCAAAACAGCATTATGACCTACAGTAACATAATCACCTATAACTAACTCTCCCTTTTCTGGATTAGCACTATAATGTTCCCTACTTGTAACATGTAAAATTGAACCATCTTGTATATTTGTATAATTACCTATTTTTATAGAGTTTACATCCCCTCTTATTACTGCATTAAACCAAATAGATGATTGTATACCTATTTCAACTTCACCAATAATAATTGCCGTCTCTTCAACAAATGCTGTTTTATCTATTATTGGAGCTATATTTTTATACTTTTTTAACATTACTACCTCTTAACATATAATAAACCTATCCAGTCATTAAGCTGAAATAAATCTATTAATTTTAACTTATTTGATGAAAACTTTCTAATAAATTCATCTTTCTCACTAGCTTGGACACCAGAGAGTACTAAAATATTCTTTGTTTTTTCTATTAATTCGTTTTTTATATCATATAGCACAGAAGATATTATATTTGAAACAACTAAATCATAAGTTATATTAACATCTTCAATTAAAATATCAAGCATATTCACATTTTTTAATTTATTTTTAATTATATTGTTTTTAGCTATTCTTCTTGCTTCTAAGTCTATTTCAATTAAATCAATATTTGTTAAATCACTATTCAACATTGAAGCACTCATTCCTAAAATACCCGTTCCTGCACCAACATCTAACATTGAAGATAAATTATACTTTTCTTGTAAAAATACCTTTTCAATGGTTTGTACTATTAATTTTGTTGTTTCATGAAGACCTGTTCCAAATGCCATATCTGGATTTATATCAATAACAAATTCATCATCTTTTATATCATAGGTTTCCCATTCAGGTTTAATTACAATATGTTTTGATATTTTTATTGGTTTAAAGAATTTTTTCCATTCATTTTTCCAATCTTCATTTTTATTCACTTCATAAGTAATACTTTTTATAGAATTAATTAATAATTTTTCATCTTTTATAATATTTTTTAACTCTTTTTTAAGCTCAAACAAAAAAGAATCTACATCAATAACTTTATCAAAATAAATAATTGCTTCAATGTGGTCTTTTATAGGAATATTTCCATCTTCCCACTCCATAAAAGTTTCATTATCCCTTGTTTCAACACCTGAAACACCTTTATTCCATAAAAAAATAGACAATATCTGAAAATACATATCTTGCTCTAAAGGAGCTACAGCTAAAGGTAAGTCTATTTTTATTTTTATATAATTATTATCCATATAAACCAACTAAAAGATCAGGATACTATATCATATTTGTTTTTTTTAAACAAATTCTCATAAAATAAAGATACTAAATTGACAAAATCTCAATTACATAATAGAATGGAGAGTGTATTTATTCTTTTTCGGGGGATTTTATGAAATATTTTGGATATGTACTTATATTATTTTTATCATTTTTTATATTTTCATGTAATCAAACATCGACGGGTACTAATAATGGGCAATGTTCTAAACAAAATCCTCATGGTAAATGTACTGATGATAAAACTTGTATTCTTTTTGAGTGCCATGATAATACAGAGTTATGTAGTTCAGATAACCAAAATGGTTTATGTAATATAGATTATACTTGTTATAATGGAGAATGTACTGAAGTAGGAACACTACCATGTAGTTCAGAACATCCCAAAGGTAAATGTGATACCGAGGGAAATATATGCTTTAACGGAACCTGCATAGATGAGTCTGAGTTGTGTTCTGAAACAAATCAAACAGGAAAATGTGAAGGAAATAAAGTTTGTAAACA
>Ga0256842_1000454_pt1 | contig 36167 bp, 40 predicted proteins | sample 4559240metaG_FD_185973 | JGI IMG/M metagenome (GOLD analysis project Ga0256842, IMG submission 185973) | Hydrothermal vent microbial communities from Guaymas Basin, Mexico - 4559-240 | ecosystem: Environmental > Aquatic > Marine > Hydrothermal vents | place: Mexico: Guaymas Basin | collected...
AAAATGGTAAAAAATAGTTCCAGCCTATAGGTTTGACGCAAAATTAGGAATTGAAATTTTATTAAAGTCAGTTATAATCTATGTTTTGACAACGGTTTGCTAGCCTACCTTTGAGGAATTGAAATTTTTCCAGAAGTGAATATCGCTCATAGAATTTACAAGTTTGCTAGCCTACCTTTGAGGAATTGAAATTTCAAAAATGATTCAGCAAAGATATAACAGAGCAGTGTTTGCTAGCCTACCTTTGAGGAATTGAAATCCAACAGGCACACTATCAATTGCCTTCTTTAGTGTCGTTTGCTAGCCTACCTTTGAGGAATTGAAATCCCTTCCAAATGCAATTTTTCTAATCACATGGCAATGTTTGCTAGCCTACCTTTGAGGAATTGAAATAATTCTGTGAGGATACTACAGTAGCCAATGTAATGGTTTGCTAGCCTACCTTTGAGGAATTGAAATACATAAACATTGTCTTCAATTTCATTGTGAAGCCCTGTTTGCTAGCCTACCTTTGAGGAATTGAAATAAGTCTTTGAAATTATTATTCTTTTTTTCTTATCAGGTTTGCTAGCCTACCTTTGAGGAATTGAAATGTTTCCAAGCGTAACAGTTCCAAGCTGAGTTGTTAAGTTTGCTAGCCTACCTTTGAGGAATTGAAATTGCTTTTATCCTCCTTAATCCTCAATAAAGTAATCTGTTTGCTAGCCTACCTTTGAGGAATTGAAATAAATTCTTAATTGATCAGGATTACTTATTGCATTTGGTTTGCTAGCCTACCTTTGAGGAATTGAAACATATCAATGAGGATGACATTTGGGTCTTTAATAAGACGTTGCTAGCCTACCTTTGAGGAATTGAAACCAGGAAGTGAAAAAAAGAAAATTTGTATCTCCTGATGTTGCTAGCCTACCTTTGAGGAATTGAAATAGGAAATTCCCTCCTACAAATACCTTTATGCTCTCCGTTTGCTAGCCTACCTTTGAGGAATTGAAATCCACAAACCTTTTCTACCTCTTTTACCTCCAAAAGGGTTTGCTAGCCTACCTTTGAGGAATTGAAATGTTTTACGATAAGAATATTCAGTATGAAGATTACCTGTTTGCTAGCCTACCTTTGAGGAATTGAAATTTATACTTTTTAATTTTTCCCTTTCCTCTTTTGTCTTGTTTGCTAGCCTACCTTTGAGGAATTGAAATAGGGGACAAGCCCTTCACAGAAGCTTCTTCTGTACTAGTTTGCTAGCCTACCTTTGAGGAATTGAAACAATGTAAAATCTTCAGCGATAACAATACCTTTTACTGTTGCTAGCCTACCTTTGAGGAATTGAAACGATAAAGGAAAAACCTACAGAATTGCGGAACCAGGTTGCTAGCCTACCTTTGAGGAATTGAAATTCCTTTTTCCTTCTTCAATCTTTGTTAATTTTTCCTGTTTGCTAGCCTACCTTTGAGGAATTGAAATACCTTTACTTTGTTGCAGCTAGCAGGGGGCGTTATGTTTGCCAGCCTACCTTTGAGGAATTGAAAGGAGGAGAGGATAAGGCAGATTCAACCAGCCGAGAAGTCCTTGGTGAGAGCCGGATGTTGCGAAAAATTCTTTACAAAAACATCATTTAAGTTAGATTAAAAAATAGATACTCCTTTTTAAAAAGGAGAACACTATGGCAAAACAAAAAATTCCTGATACATCGTCTTTTAGAGAAATAAGAACTTCCGGAGAGCTTTATGTGGATAAGACTCCTTGGATTTATCGGATGATAACTGAGGGAAGATTTTACTTTTTGTCCCGTCCGAGAAGATTCGGGAAGTCCCTGACCATAAGCACTCTGAAAGAGCTTTTTTCTGGGAACAAAGACCTTTTTGAAGGCTTATACATTTTTAACAAGTGGGAATTTAAGAAACACCCTGTTCTCCTTTTTGACTTTAACGGGATTCCTTACGAAACCCCTGACAAATTAGAAATGGGCTTAAGAGAAAAAGTGCTATTGTATGCTAAAAAGTATGGAATAGAAGCAAGTGGAGAAAGCTTGCTTAGTTTATTCATTAGTTTACTTACAGGACTTTACGAAAAGTACAGAAGCTCAGTTGTGGTGCTGGTTGACGAATACGACAAACCCATTGTTGAACACCTTGGGAAAGGTGAGGAAGGTTTAAACATTGCTCTTCAGAACAGAGAGGTACTGGAGAGCTTTTTTGGCGTGCTAAAAGAGTCTTCTGTAGTTGATGTGCTTAAGTTCGTTTTTGTAACAGGAGTTTCTGCCTTTGCCAAAGTTTCCATCTTTTCCAAGTGGAATAATCTTAATAACCTTACTATTAGTCCTAAATACGCTGATTTTCTTGGCTACACAGAGGAAGAGCTTCTTCGTTACTTTAAGGAGCACTTAGAAGAATTTTGCCGTGAACAGGGTTTCAAGAGTGTTGAGGAGTGTATAGAGAGAATACGCTACTGGTATAATGGCTATAGGTTTTCTCCGTGGAGGGATGTAAGGGTTTATAATCCCGTTTCTATAATGAAGCTTTTAAATGAGGGCTATTTTTCCAACTGGTGGTTTGAAACAGGAACTCCAAGTTTTTTAGTAAATCTGATTAAAGAAAAAAATTACTACATTCCAGAACTTGAGGAGCTTGAGGTGACTGTGGACTTTATTTCAGCTTTCAGGATTGAGAGGATAAGGCTTGAAGCACTTCTTTTTCAAACGGGATACTTAACTATAAAAGACTTTGATGGAAGGGAATTTATAAAGCTTGGATATCCTAACATAGAGGTGAAGCGTAGTTTCAGCAATGTGCTACTTGAAGAAGTTTACGAGGCAGAACCAGGGGTAAAAAAGCTTGCAGAGGAGCTTGGAAGAGCAATTTACAGGAAAGACTGGGAGGGTGTAAAAGACATCTTAAACGACATACTGGCTCAGATTCCCTATCCTCTTTACGCAAAAGCAGACGAAAGGTTTTTCCACACGGTTTTCTACCTGTGTTTGAATTTACTTGGCTACGATGCAAGGAGTGAGGTTTTATCAAGCAGGGGAAGGTGTGATGTGGCGCTTACCATGCAAGGGAGAGCTTTTATAATTGAGTTTAAGGCCGGGGTGTCAGCAGAGGAAGCAATAAAGCAGATAGAGGAGAGGGGGTATGCAAAGGAGTATGAAGTCAGGGGTTTTGAGGTAGTAAAAGTGGGAGTAAGTTTTGATATAAAAGAAAGAGTGGTAAAAGAAGTTGCTGGGAAGTAAAAACTATGTGTGAGGTTCTTCTTTTTGCTCTTTTAGGATATTTTTTATGGCCCTTCTGGTTCTTACTATATGCAATTTTGTTTTTTCTTTTTTGTGGATTTGTAGCCCTGATAACTTTTTTCTTGGCAGGAAAGTTTAGTTTTAAATTTTTAAACTTTGTTTTGAGTAAAGAAAAAAGAAGACTCTTTTAAGAAAACCTTTCTTATCTTCCGTAAATAAAGCTTTTGTAAAAAATGGACGAGCTTCGCAAAAGATTTATTGATGAAATAATGGAAGCTCTGTTTATAGGAAAGGATTGGAGCCGTAAAGATCGTTTAGCACACATGGTGAAATATTGCGATAGTTTTTTAGATGAGATAGAAGGAGTGCCTGAGGATGAAGAGGAGCAAGTAAGATGGTCTTATTATGCTTATTCTGTGGACTGGCTTGAAGCAGCAACTGCTTTTGCTTTTTTAAAAGAAGCCGGAGAACTTGACTTAGAAGAAGAAATACTTTTTGAGGAATGGATGGAAAAATGGGAGAAGTATAGAAAAAGAGGAGTTTTCTTTAAAAGACTTCCTTTAAGACCGCTTGCGATTGAAAGGAGTTATTTTAGGGAAGACTACGGGTTTATTCCACCGAGATCTCACTGGTGGTGGTGGGAGCCAGGTGAGTAAGAATTTATCTTAATACTCCCCAAGGTTGCTAACATAAAAGTTTTCTGTTAAATTTTTTTTACCATGAACAGGTTATCTAAAAATAAATTTTTCCACGAAAACAAAAAAGAATGGGATTTATTTAGTTTTCTTCCATTTGTGGTGTTTACTGGATTATTTTTGCTTTTTCTTAGTGAGGCACCATTTTTGACTTCTCTTGCTGGAGCACTATTTTTCACCCCACCTTCGGTTATTTTCTCTGCCTTTATTCTTGGAGTTATCCTTATCTTCTGGGATTGGACTAAAGAGATAATTAAAATTTTGAGAAAATTTAGAGGTAGCCCTTTAAGTAATTTGAGAAGAAAAATAAATTTATAAAAGGAAAAGAGCATGTATAATTTTGAATTTGGTTCTAAAACTGCCAAAGGAGGATTTGCTAATGAAAAAGCAATATGTAAAAAATTTAATAATTGGAAAGAAGATAAGGAAGCAAGACTATGGCTTAAGATAATGGGATATAACCCAGATGAAATAGATTATGTTAAAGCTGTTCAGCTCCCTACAAGAATAAAAAAAGTAGATATTAAAAAATTTGGATTTAGTGAAAAAGAATATAAAGAATTAATGCGATTTAAAAAAGCAGATGTTCAAGTTCAAATTAGACTTGTCATTCAAGTGAATAATGTTTTAAAAGTTGAAAATTTGTCTTTAAAAAAGGCAAACTCTGACGCAGATTATAATCAAGTGGATAAAAGATGGGTTGATTCTTATAAAGAAATGTGGTATTTTGACGACGAAATAGCAGTAGCATTAAAACTATTTACTGGAGAACTAAAACCTTCTTCACATCCAGAAATGTTAAAAGTAACTATTTCAAATTTAAAGGATTCAAGAAGGGTATTTTTAACAGAACTTAAAGACGAAATAGTTAAAAAGATAATTTCATTTTTTACTGAAAATAAAATTCTCGTAGTAAGTGATATTTTAAAAGGTAGAGGTGGATTTGCTGCAGATTGGATGTTAGTAACAAGATATAATAAACAAAATAATACTACAACCTGGATTTTAAAGGATATAAATACTGCAATGAATTTTTTTGGACAAGGAGATGTGAGAGTTTCTCCAAGAGGAAGTCTTTACATTGGAAGAATAACAATGCAGAGAAAAGGAGGCACTCCAGACCCTACTAAACTGCAATTTAAAATAAAACCTTGTGAACTTTTTAAGTTAGAAAGTGGTGAAGAAATATGAGAGAAATAATAATTTTAGCAAAACTCAAATTTGATTTAAGAGACCCAGATGAAGCTTATTTCGCACAGCATGAGATAGAAGCAATCCTGGGCACACAGGTAAAACCTGTAAAAACAATCCCTGCGCTTTTTAAGGATTATCCATTTAATAAATTAACTGAAGAAATAATTCACATAATTTCAAGACATCTTTATCTTGGTGAAGTACAAGGCTATTTAGCAAAGGTAAGTCTTTCTAACTTTGCTGATATTGTTAATAAATTAATTTTTCAACCTGCTTTTTTTAAAGAAATATATTTAATAACTGAGGAGAGAGGAAAAGAAACTGAACTAAAACATAGCATATATTCTGCTAAAAAAGATTTATATCAAATATTTAAGATTGAACTTGAGAACGGAAAAAAGATATTTGTGATAAGATTATTACCTTTACAGACTTTATTTGAATATGTAACAGATGTTAAAAAACTTCCTGCAGTAGCAATTACACCAAAAAATAAAAAAAACTGGAATAGTTATTTTACAGAAAAAGAAAAAGGAATAGAGAAAGGATTGAATGAATTACTAAACCATATAAGAAGTAACCACCGTCGTGCCCCTCACTTTGGATTAGGAAAACAACATATTGGTGACTTCATAGACTGGGCTTCCACAGATTTAAGAAAGCCTTTTTTACATTATTTACATAAATACAAAGGTAAAGGGGATCCTCGTATATCCCGAGCTTTGATTAATTTGTTAAAAGTAAATAAAGGAGATACTATATTAGACCCTTTTGCTGGTTCAGGAGCTTTTATTGCAGATGCCCCTACAATGGGGATTAATGCTATAGGTATTGAAATATTAAATATAGGTAAACTTATAGCAGAAGTAAAATGTGACTTAAACTACAATCTTAAAAATTTAAGAAAAGAAGTAATAAATCTATTTAGTAGTATCCATTATTATGATGTTGATAATTTATTTAATTTTTCCATAAAGATTAAGCTAAAAGAGTTAAAAGAAAAACTAAAGATACTTACAGAAGCAAGCAGGACTTTTGAAAATGTTCTTCCACACCTGCAAAAAATAATTTATTTAAAAAATAAAATAGAAGCCATTCAAGACGAAAAAATCAAAAATTTTTTTCTTGTTTTACTTAGTCAAAAAATTATTGAATTTTCTGAAAAAAAGAGAACTAATAACTTTATAACTTCTTTTCAAAGTTATGTTGAAGATAGATACCTTACGCTCTATGCAACTTTAAAGCTGGCAGAAAAGCTAAATGTGAGTATAACTGATGGAAAAGTAAAAATAATAAAAGGCGATTCTACGCAGATGAACTTTATGGAAGACAATTCTGTAGATGGAATTCTTACTTCTCCTCCCTACTTTGATGCCTTGGATTATATTGGAAACAATAAAATTCCTATAATTATATTGGGTTTTGACGAAGATTTAAAACTTGGTTCAACGAAAGAATATTATTCCAGATTCAGGGAGTATAATTTAGAATTACCAGCCTCTTCTATTAATCTCATTACACTTTTGAAGAAATCAAGGCGAGGAATGAAAGCACAGATAGTAGAGGATTATCTAAAAATGATGAAATTGTCTTTTAAAGAATGTTATAGAGTACTTAAACTGGAAAAATTTTATGCTATGGTAGTCAGTAAATATCATACCTGGACTATAAATGGAAAAGAAGAAAGAATAGAAACTTCAAAAGTGCTGGCAGACCTCGGAACATCCGAAGGATTTAAACTGGTTGAGATAATTCAGCATGGATTATCAAAAGCAGATAAAGGCAAAATAAATGTGGAAGATATACTGTTATTTCAAAAATAACAAACAGTTAGAAGGACAAGCCTAAGAAGTAATCTTAAGCAAGAACTTTATGAATAAAAAAAGATATTTGTGTTGTCCTTCAGTTTCGTTAGAAAAGTTAAGAAAGAGAGGTGGTGGCACTTGAGGAAGATTAAAGAAGGAGCCTATCCTGCAGAACTCCTTCCTGATTACCTTGGAGAAGTGTATGAAAAATGGCTAAAGACAAAATTTGGAAAATAATCATAGTTAAAAAAAATAAGAATAGTAACTTCTCCATTCCAAACATGTGGCAAAACTACTCTTATCGTCATTAAAATTTTTCCTATGTGGGGCTTTAGTTCTAAAAAGCACTTCCAAAAAGAATTGACAAAATTTTATTTTTCTTTAGGATTCTTTATTAGAAATCGCTTCAAATTGTGGAATAATTTATGGTATAACAAGGAAAACTGTGAATTTTTGGAGGCTAACATGTTGTTTTTATCTTAATAATTGAATATATTTGAGAAAAACTTCGTGAAATTATAGAAGTTGATTAGGATGCTTCACATTTATAGGGTAAAAAAATGGCAATTTCCTTTTTGCCTTCTCATAATGAAGAAATAAAAAAAGCAAAAGAAATCAAGGAGTTTCTTTTATCGCTAAAGGAGCTGCTTTTTGAGAAGTATCAAGAGCTAAAAAGAAAGCCCCTCACCCTTGACGGAATTAACGAAGATGAAAGGCTAAATGCAAGAAAAATCCTTCCAGACTTAAAGTACTTTGGTGAGAGCCTTAACGAGTATTTTAAAGAGCCTGAGGCAGGTAAGAAAGTAAAACTTGAGGTAAGTTTGAAAATTTTCCTTGAAACTGTTGAAAATGTATTAAGTAAAATTTATACTGAACAAGGAAAAGAAGCAGTGCTCAGTCTTTTGCGGGAACTTCTCGTTGCCTTTGATGAATTTATCTCAGCAGTTGAGAGGTATTTAAAAGGAGAAAGCGTTAACCTGCAAGTAGAAATAAAAGGGGCTGAGTTTGTAAGGTGGTTAAATTACGGAGAAATACCTTCTCCAAAAAGCAGGCAAGAAAAAAACGGGCTTTCAAAGTGGCTCTGTTTCCTTTTAGGAGTATGGCTTGGCACAAGCTTAAATGATTGAAAGGAGGAAAAAATATGCGTTTTGGTATAAAACTTGGAGAAAAGAGAATAGGACTTGAGGAAAAGAGCCCCACTGGAGTGCTTCTTTTTTCAGAGTTTTCAGAAGAAGGGCAAAGGGAAGTGCTTTCCCTTGACGAAATAAAAAGAGAAATTGAAATCTGGGTAGATTCAAGAAGAAAGTATCCTCTTTCTGCAAGCAACTGGAGGCTTGTTTTAAAATTAGCTAAAATTCTTGGCTTTTCTTCCGCAGGAGTTCTTCTTTTTGCAGGAAGGGAGCTTTTTAGCATAGAAGAGGGAAAACATGAAATCTTGCTTGTGCGAGAGATTTTTAATGAGTTTTTTGATGAAGAAAGATGGATAAATCTCCTTGTTGAAGCTACTGTGGGAGAGTTTAAGCGTCCATCTCTTAAAAGCCCTTTTAATTTGTTATTTGACAGAGAACCAGATGAGCTTGCAGAAGAGTTTTTTAAAACTGCTTCTTGCGTATTTACAAGGATTGTAGGATTTTCCTACAGGGAGGATAACTTTGTGAACGAGGAAGATGAGCTTATTTTAAAGCCTGGGGATAGAATATTTTTAGTAAGAGAGCCAGAAAATGAGCACGATCCAAGGGCAATAGCAGTTTTGTGGAAAAATGGAGAACTTTTGGGATATCTTAGACGAACTATTGCAAAGCATTTATCTATTCGTCTTGACAAGGGAGAGATTATGACTGGAGAAATTACTGCAATTTTAAGCCCGAGAAGAGAGCCTGATGAGAGAGTGTTTATAAAATTTTGGAAAAAGTGAAGACTTTTTAAAACGCTTTTTTTCTTTGATTTAGTGAGATTTTAGTTTAATCTCAAGTGAAGGTAGAGGCAGAGTTTTGTTCTTTGACAAGTGAATACAGGCTAAAAATTTAGTAAAATGGTAAAAAATAGTTCCAGCCTATAGGTTTGACGCAAAAACAGGAATTGAAATTTTATTAAACTCAGTTATAATCTATGTTTTGACAACGGGGGTTGCTAGCCTACCTTTGAGGAATTGAAACAAGCATAAAGCCTTCCAGCTTGCACCGAAGAAATTTGGTTGCTAGCCTACCTTTGAGGAATTGAAACACAAAAAAAGGGAAATTATCATATTTGCCTTCGTGTGGGTTGCTAGCCTACCTTTGAGGAATTGAAACCCCTATACCCCTCGCAAAACAATCATAAATAACATGAGGTTGCTAGCCTACCTTTGAGGAATTGAAACTTATCAAACACTATAGTAACTCTCTTTCCTGCACCAGGTTGCTAGCCTACCTTTGAGGAATTGAAACTCTTCAGGGGCCAGGTCTAGATCGACAACAACTATGTTGCTAGCCTACCTTTGAGGAATTGAAACATTGTGTTTGTAAATGTGTTTAATCCTGAAGAGCAGGTTGCTAGCCTACCTTTGAGGAATTGAAACGATAATCTTTTCAGGCATAGGCACCCTCCAACGGGTTGCTAGCCTACCTTTGAGGAATTGAAACGGCTCAAACTTTACACACCTGATGGGCAAAAAACTTGTTGCTAGCCTACCTTTGAGGAATTGAAACGAGGTAATTGGATGGGAGGTGAAGACTCCGCTGGGGTTGCTAGCCTACCTTTGAGGAATTGAAACGGCTCAAACTTTACACACCTGATGGGCAAAAAACTTGTTGCTAGCCTACCTTTGAGGAATTGAAATTGTGTTGTTAATTCCTTCAGACCAGCATTCAACCACCAATAAAGCATCGTTAAAAGTTAACTTTCCCTTACTTTTTACCATTAAATCCCAAATATCCCAAAACTGCCATATTAGAGTAATTAAACAAGTTTGGTGTAATTTACTTTGAATATCAAAAGAGAAGTGTAAAATTATTTAAATATGTGCATTCTCATTTTCTTAATTATTGGTTTTATTATAGGCTGGCTATTGCGAAAAAAACGCTATAAGTTAAATTTGACTTTATCAGTAAATTTACTTTTATTTTTGCTCATATTTCTTATGGGTGTGGAAGTTGGGAAAATAAAAGTAAATGCTTTCTGGATTTTAGGAACATCTATTTTGTTTGCAATCACCACCATAACAGGAAGTCTTTTTATTTCCTTTTTAATAAAAAAAGACTAAATATGATTCTTTCGGTTTGCATTGTATTAATGTTGATTGCTGGAATTTTTGCAGGATATTTTTATGCACCTGATTTGGGCAAATTTTACGAAATTATTCTTTATTTAATAATCTTTTTAATAGGCATAGAGCTTGGACAGAGCTTTAAACTTACAGAAATAAGGAAACTTGGAATCCTTGCCATTAAACTGCCATTAGCTACCATGACTGGCTCTATGCTGGGTGGAGTAACTACTGCCCTGCTGCTTAAAATGAAACTTAAATGGGGGCTTGCTATTGGTGCAGGGTGTGGTTGGTATAGCCTTACCGGTCCTTTAATAGCAAAATATTCCCCTATCTATGGTACACTTGGATTTCTGGCAAATATTGGCAGAGAATTAATAGCTATTCTTTTGTACCCTTTACTATTAAAAATTACAAAAAAAGAAATAATCATTTCCATAGGTGGTGCAACGACAATGGATACTACCTTACCCATTATAACAAAGTTAGGAGGCCCTGAACTCGCATTGATAGCCTTTATTCATGGATTTGTGTTGACAATACTGATACCTATTGTGCTCTCCTTTATTGTTCAGCTTTAAAAGCATATCTGAAAATTCTTCCATCAAAATCTTGTCAAGGGGTTTTACCTGTTTTCTTAAAAATTCAAGGGATTTCTTGGCAAATTGAGCTGCTTCTTCTATCCCGGCACTATCTAAAACTCTAAACAAATTTTTCACCCATAAATCTACAAATTTTTTCCTGAGTTTTTCAATTTCTCGGGCTATTTCAAAAATAGAAAGAATCTTGCCTTTGTGAGAAGGAAAAAGTTTGTCCAGCTTTAAGAACGAATTTAAAAGCCCTGAATCTTTCCGGGACAAAATAGAATTTAAAAGGGTTTGAAAGCCTTTTAAGGCTTTTAAATTGCCAGTAAACCTTATCTTTTCGTAAAAACTGGCTATGATTATTGACCTGTGAGAAAGCTTAGCTATGGATAACTTGAACTCTAAATCTAAGGAAACAGTAGCGTTGAAATCAGAAATTTTATAACCAGAATTTTTTGAAGCCCTCTCAGCACTAAAAGAACTTAAAAATGCATTGAAATTACATTTAATTTCTCTGGAATATTGATAAAATTGGGTAAGCACTTTTATCCCCCCTTTTCAAAATCCCTCTTATTTTTTCGGCATTTTTTTTTAAAATTTGAAATCAAAAGAAGATTATGATAAAATTCTTTCTAAGTTTGTAAAGGAGGAAAGGCTTGAAAAAGTATAAGACATCAGAAATAGCCAGAATAATAGGGGGTAAGCTTTTTGGAAAGGATATTGAGCTTGAAGGTATAAATGCAATCCCTCTTGCTAAGGAAAACGAGCTTATTTTTATAGATTCCCCCAAAAGGATTGAAGAAGCAAGAAAATCCAGGGCAAAAGCTGTGCTCACTCCAGAAGGCCTTGGGAAGCACCTTCCTGAAAAATCAGTTATAGAAGTAAAAAATGTAAGGGTTGCCTTTGCAAAGGTATCCCAGCTTTTCAAAAGAGAAATTGAACCTCTCTGGGGGATAAGCCCTCAGGCTATAATAGAGGATGGAGCCTTTGTTGAAGAGCCTGTCTCCATCTATCCCTGGGTATATGTGCAAAAAGGAGCTGTTATCAGAAAAGGGGCTGTAATCTATCCTGGGGTTTTTGTAGGGGCTTATGCTGAAATAGGAGAAAATACGATAATCTTCCCCAATGCTGTAATCTATCCCCACACCAGAATAGGCAAAAATTGCATTATTCACGCAGGGGTTGTGCTCGGAGCAGATGGATTTGGTTTTGCCCAGGAAGCAGAGGGAGAGGGTTTTCGCAATCTTAAAATTTATCACTTCGGAAGTGTGGAAATTGGAGACGATGTAGAAATAGGGGCAAATTCCACTATTGACAGAGCAGTCTTTGAAAAGACTATCATAGAAGAAAACACGAAGATTGATAACCTTGTTCAGATCGGTCATAACACCCGGGTAGGGAAAAGCTGTATTCTGGTTTCTCAAGTAGGCCTAAGTGGAAGTGTAGTGGTAGAAGATTTCTCCATACTTGCCGGTCAAGTGGGAGTTGCTCCGTACTCTAAAATTGGGAAAGGAGCAAAAGTGGCTGCAAAGTCTGGAATCACCGGGAAAGTGCCACCAGGAGAAGAAGTAGCAGGTATCCCTGCCATAAAGGCAAGCACCTGGAGAAGAGCCGTGGTAATCTTTGCCAAACTGCCTGAGCTTTATAAAAAGCTATCTAAGCTTCTCAATAAGTAAAAACAGGGCTATTCCAAAAGCCACAGATACATTAAGAGACTCCTTTTCTCCGTAAAGAGGAATTTCTACCACTCTGTCTGCCCAGTAAAAAAGCTCTTCATTCACTCCCTCAACCTCATTTCCCACAACCAAAGCCAAGGGAAAGTCCTCCCTGCAAAGGTTCTGAATAGGCTCACTTTCTTGAGTGATTTCAAGCAGGGCTATTTGATAGCCCTTCAGCTTTAAATCTTTTACTGCCTTGATTATGCTTTCCTCGTAGCGCCAGTTTACCTGTTCTATGGTCTTTAAGGCTGTTTTTTCAAGCTTTGGATGGGGAGGATGCGCGGTAATTCCACAGAGAACAAGCTCAGAGATATAGGCACATGCGGCAGTCCTGAACATGGAGCCCACATTATAAGCACTCCTTATGTTATCAAGCACTGCCACAATGGGGAAAGGCTCTTTAGGACGATTGGCCCGCCACTTTTTTAAGATCTCCTCCCCAAAAAGCTTACGATCCATAAACCTGTTTTATTCCAGCCTCAAAGATCTCCACAAAATAGTCAATCTCCCGATAGTTAAGAATCAAAGGCGGACTTAAACGGATAATATTGGGCTTAGGAGCCGTAACAAGGACTCTTTTCTCAAAAAGGAAATTATAAAGTGGCTTTACCTCTTTAAAAAATTCTATGCCTATAAGAAGCCCTGCCCCTCTTACTTCTTTTATCAGCTCTGGATGTTTGTCTTTGAGCTTTAAAAGTTTTTCCATAAGCACCTTTCCCTTAAGCCTCACCTCCTCAAGAAAAGAGGGGTCACTCACCAGCTCAAGCACTTTGATAGCCACTTTGCAGGCAAGGGGATTTCCCCCAAAAGTTGAGGCATGGGTACCTGGTTTCAGGGCCTGCATTACTTTTTCTTTTGCAATAACTGCTGAAAGAGGAAGGCCATTTGCCAGAGCCTTTGCAAGACACATCACATCTGGCTCAATTCCAAAGTGTTCATAAGCAAAAAGTTTTCCGGTTCTCCCTATTCCTGTCTGAATCTCATCAAAAATAAGAAGTGCCTTATACTTATTGCAAAGCTCCTTTGCAAGGGAGAGAAATTCCTTTGATAGAGGGATTACCCCGCCTTCTCCCTGGATGGGTTCTAAGATAAGGGCACACACCTCTTCTGAAAAAGCCTCTTTCAAACCCTGGCAATCATTAGGTTTAACGAATTTTACTCCAGGGACAAGAGGCTCAAAGCCTTCCCAGTACTTGGGCTGGCCTGTAACAGAAAGGGCACCAAAAGTCCTGCCGTGAAAAGAATTTTCAAGGGCAATGTAATGACTTTTCCCCTTACCATAGTTCTCATAAGTCCATCTCCTTGCAAGCTTTAATGCTGCCTCAACAGCCTCTGCTCCACTATTTGCAAAAAATACCCTCTCTCCAAAAGAAAGCTCAACAAGCTTTTTGGCAAGGAGTGCCTGTGGCTCAGTATAATAAAGATTTGAGGTGTGCCAGAGTTTCTCAGCCTGCTCTTTAAGCTCTTTTACAAGTTCTGGATGAGAGTGCCCTAAGTTGCAAACAGCAATTCCTGCCACAAAGTCAAGATACTCCCTTCCCTCCTCGTCAAAAAGCCTTGTGCCTTCACCTTTTACAAAAGCCACTTCTGCCCTGGCATAATTTTTTGCCAGAAAAACCTCTCCTACATCCACTATGTACCCCACTTTTAAACCTCCCCCTTTTGCTTTTTCTCCTCTCCTTTTGAAATAGCCTCATACTCCTCTTCCGTCAAAATTTTTCCATCCGGCATAATGAAATAAATTCTTCCCGCTATGCCAATGGGTGTAGCAATACCAAGCTTTTTGTTTTCTTCCAGTATCTCAGGGAAAATAGTAGAAGCTATTCTTTGTGATTCTTCTATTAAAGTATCAATATCTAACCTTTGCTTTCTCATGCCTCCTCCGCTATTTTTAAAAATTGTCTAAAAATAACTTCATCTTCTATTTTATATAAATCTTTTGTTCCTTTGGCCACTCTCCTGAAATTTTCTATATTACTTTTTATCTCCCACTTATCACATAATTTTTTATATAAAAGCCAAAAATTTCTGATACTTTTTATATATCTTCTTTTTACAGTTTCAAAATCTACAAAATGTCCTCCCTTTTTGACTCTTTCTTCTATTCTATACTTTAATATTTCTACAGGATAAACAAAGATGTAAAAACAGACTATTTTACATTGTTTATCTTTTGCCTGCCTCAAAAAAGAGCGCAACCATTTTCCTGACATTGTCGTTTCAAAAGCAAAAGATTCTCCCCTATCTAATTTTTTATGCAAAATATTTAAAAAATTTTTTCCTTTTACAAATTCATTGTCCGCTTTAATTATATCAGGATTGATAAAGTCCAGCTCAAATTTTGCACAAAACTTTTCTGCATAAGTGCTTTTTCCTGCTCCATTAGCACCGGCAAAAACAACTAAAATAGGACTATTCATATTGTTTACAATGAGTTTTTTCTAAATCCACTTTCTTAAGTTTGAGTCTTCTTCCAAGAAACATGGTTGCCACTTTTTCAAAGTTTGGTGTAATGTCTGAGACATAAACTTCTGGTTCACCATTTGGCTCAAGTCCCTGTTTTAGCTCCGGTGAGCTTTCAAGAAGCTCCTTTACAGATCTTGCCACCTCTTCTGAAGGATCAACAAGTTTTATCCTCTTTCCTGCCTTTTCCTGAATCACCTTTTTAATCAAAGGATAATGGGTGCAACCAAGAATAAGGGTGTCTATACCCCTCATTTTAAGAGGGATTAAGTATTTTTTAACAATGCGACGGGTCTCAGGCTTTTTTAACCAGCCCTCCTCAATCAGTGGCACAAGGAGTGGGCTGGGATTGGCATAAAGCTTTACCTCAGGATCTGCCTCCTGAAAAAGCCTCTGATATATCCCGCTCTCCACAGTGGTGCGGGTACCTATAAGGCCTATTTTTTTATTCTTTGTCAGGCTTAAAGCCTTTTTCATTGAAGGAGTAACCACTTCAAAAAAAGGCACCTCCGGGAAAGTCTTTCTCAACACTTCCATAGCTGTGCTTGACACAGTGTGACAGGCAACAACTATTATTCTGGCTCCTTGCTCAATAAGAAAGCGAGTATCCTCTAAGGCATAGCGGGTGACTGTTTGAGGGCTTTTTGTGCCGTAGGGTGTGCGGGCAGTGTCTCCAAAGTAGATAATTCTGTATCCGGGGAGAACCTGCAAAAGCTCTTTGACAACTGTTAAACCACCAAGCCCTGAGTCAAAGACACCTATCACGGCCTCATCCTGAAATAAAACTCAACACTTGCAGCAAAAGAGGTAAGCACAGCAAGCCAGAGAGCAGTACTTGCAAATTTTTGCCTGTCCATGGGCTTTTTGGTAAATTTTGCACTTAAGCCATTCAAAATAATGGTAAAACCAAGGCCATAGAGCCCTGAGCCTATAAAAATTCGTCCAGAGTGAAGGATTGTTTCCTGAAGATTGTCAGGAAATATTCTGAGGCTAAAAAGCAGCCACAAAATTGCAGGCAAAACAAGTTTCCTAATGTCCAAATTCATTTTTCCACCCTCAGAGCAACTTTCCTCAAGGCCCCTTCTTTAAAAAATGCCGGAGCACCTTTACCTTCACAAACCAGTTTAAAAAGAAGTTCTGCATCCTCATATATAGCTCCGCAAAGCCAGGTGATAGGAGTAAAACGGAAAACCTGAGGACAAAGGGGAGTAGAAGGCCCTATAAGCACCACTTCCGGCACTTCTTTCACAAAGGTGAGCACCTCTTCCAGAGTTTGATTAACAAGTGTGGAAGAAGTAATAAAAGCAATTTTTGCTTTTCTGGCTGCTTCTGCAAAAGAAAACTTAATTTCTTCCCATTCTCCATCAAAAATCCAGAGTTTCTTTACCCTGCCCTTAAGCCTTTTTACCAAAGGTGCAATCTCTCCAATCATTACAACTTCTGCTGAAGTATCAAGAGGAAGCTCAGAAAGCACATCTTCTTCCAGTTTTTGCTTTTTTAAGTCCCTTCTATTGTTCAAAATAGCATTTATAGTAGCAAGCCCCACAGCTTTTTCTATGGGGTTGCCTGAAATGTAATTTTTTATCAAAATATCTGCAGGAGTCCTCCAGAAAGAAATATCAGAAAGAAGCTCACAACAGAGTTCTTTTTCTATAAAAGTATAGGCAAGGCCCGGACCCAACCTTTCCACTTCAACCAGCGTGTAATTTATTCCTACAACCACCCTTTTTGTCTTTTTAGCTCTGGCAAGAGGAAGTGCTGCCTCAACGAGCTCTTTATAAAGACTCAAAAAAACCTCCTCTTATTTTATTCTAAATACCTTTTCTGAAATTTTCTCTCCTAATTCCTCTACGAGTTTCATCACTGTCTGATCCGAAAGAAGCTCTTCCACGCTTTCTGCCTGAGCAAGGCTTTTTAACACAGGAATTTCTGCCATAAGAGAAAGCTTGTATTTATTTATAAATTTTTCAAAGTGTTCTCCTGCCTCTGAGAAAAGATCCGACATGTTTTTCACCACTCCCAGCACCGGCACCTGCTTTTCTTTCAAAATGGCAAGTGTCCTTGCTGCATCTGAGATGGCAAGCTTATGAGGAGTGGTTACCAGCACAAAGCCCTCCATTTCAAAAAGATCAAGCATGGTAAGGAAAATATCCCCTGTTCCTGGAGGAAGATCCAGAATAAGAAAATCAAGAGGTCCCCATTCCACTTTTTCTGTGAATTCTTGAAGGAGCTTTCCTGCCATAAGGCCTCTCATAAAAATGGGGTCTCCCTCACCAAGAAGTAAACCCAGGCTCATCACTCTTACTCCCTCTACCACAATGGGCTTTAAATTTCCGCGCCCTTCAACCATTGGAGGCTTTTTCTCCCCAATAAACAAAGGCACATTGGGACCATAAAAATCAAGATCAAAAAGCCCTGTGGCATATCCCAGCTCCTTCAGCCCTAAAGCAAGTAAAGTGGAAACCGTGGTTTTTCCAACTCCTCCCTTCCCACTTCCTACAGCAATAACAAACCTCACATCCCTTATTCCGAGATGCTTTTTACTCTTCTTTTCTTCCTTCTCCTTGGTGGGACAGGCATTATTTTGCATTTTCCCTCCTGTAAGACTAAAGTTCTTTTAATCCAAGCACATCCTGCATGGTGTAAACTCCGGGTGTTTTTCCCACCACCCAGAGGGCTGCCCTAAGAGCACCTCTTGCAAAGGTTTCTCTGCTGCTTGCACGGTGGGTAAGCTCAAGCCTTTCTCCTATGCCTGCAAAAAGCACTGTGTGTTCTCCCACTATATCTCCTCCACGAATGGTCTGAATTCCTATCTGCTTGGCTGGCCTCTCTCCAATAATGCCTTTTCTACAGAAACAAAACTCCTCTTCACTCAAACCAAGGGCTTTTGCAGCAGCCCTTGCCAGTTTAAAGGCTGTGCCACTTGGCGCATCCTTTTTCATTCTGTGATGTGCCTCAATAATTTCCACATCATAACCCTCAGAAAGCACCCTTGCTGTTATCTCCACAAGCTTGCATAAAAGATTTATACCTGTGCTCATGTTATAATCCTGCACAAGTGGGAAATGCTCTTTGGCAAGAGAATGAATCTCTGAAAGCTCTTCTTCTGCAAAACCAGTTGTACCAATAACCATGGCCTTTCCATATTTAGCATTTTTCCTTGCATTTTCAAGAGAAGCCTTGTGAAAAGTAAAGTCTATCACCACATCAGCGCCTTCAATAACCTTTTCAAAATCATCTGCTACTTTAATACCTGTCTCCGGAATACCTATCAAGGTTCCCACATCCTTCCCTACTGCAGGGCTTTCCGGGTGTTCAAAAGCACCCACAAGGTCTATTTCTGGATGTTCAAAAATAAGTTTGCAAATGGTTCTTCCCATTCTTCCTGCAGCACCTGCTACAACTGCCTTTACTGGCATAACTCAACCTCCTTTAATTTTTTAAGCTCTTCTACCACATCCAGATATACTTTCCAGACTTCAGGAGCAGGCTCCTTTCCCTCAACCAGCTTGTAAAACTCCCTGAAAAGCTCCTTTTCGTCAAGAAGTATTTCCTCCTTTATTAATCCTTCTTCCTGGATAATATCTTTTTCTTTTAATTCTTTTTCGTATTCAAGAATAACCAAATTGGGAAACCTCTCTTTCAGTCTTTCATAGGCATTAAACACTGGCATGTCTTCTTCAAGGATTACCCTCACAAAAGCCTCTGTAGCAGGGCTTTTTAGAACTTCCTCAAATTTGCCTTTGAGCGTAATAAGTTCAAAAGTAGAATGCAAATGCACCTTTTCTTCCCTTATTATTTTACCTCCTCTGCACTCAATAAACCACACTCCTTTGGGATTTTTTGCTTCACTAAAGCTATAGGGAAGAATTGAACCGGAGTAATACACCTTATTTATTTTCTGCATCCTGTGAAGATGCCCGAGGAAAGCCATATCAAAAGGCAAAAGACTTGAAAGGGGAAGGACCTCCTCACTTCCTATTCCTTTCATAGTGGTTTCTTCACCTGAAAAAAAGGCCTTTTCCACAGCAAAATGTCCCAGAAAAAATGATGGGTGCTTAATTTCTCCAAGTTGAGATACCGCAAAAGAAAAAAGCTTGCTGTAGGTTATTTCTTCCCCAAGAGTTTTTATCCGGGAAGGAAACATCTCTTCCAGATGATTTTTTAATTCGTAAAAGGAAAGATAGGGAAAAATGTAAAAATAATACAGTTCCTTTTCCCCAAACACAAGTGGCTTATAAAATTGGCTTAAGTCATCCACCAGCATGATGTTAAGATGACAAAGAAAGTCTTTAAAAAGAGTAAGTCTTTTAGAATCGTGATTTCCGGGAATGATTATAGCGGGTATTTTCAGGTCTAAAAATTTTTTTAATATGCTTACGAAAAGATTCTGGGTTTCTAAATCTGGATTTGGGCGGTCAAAAATATCTCCTGTAATAAGAAGGACATCAGGCTTTGCTTCCCTGAGAAAGGGAAAAAATTCTTTTTCAAAATAAAGGCACTGCTCTTGAGTAAGGCGCCTGCCAAAAAGGATTTTACCCAGATGCCAGTCTGAAGTGTGGACAATTCTCAAACTCAACCCTTAAATCCAAGAGCAATTATAAAAATTTCCCTACTTTCTTTGCGGCTACTTTTTGGTTTAAAAAATTTAACACTTTTAAAGGATTTTTCAATTTCTTTTTTAAGAAGTGGTGTTTTTTCACCTTCAAAGACTTTTATAACCAGCGAACCTCCTTTTTTAAGGAGCTGAATAGCAAGCTCAAAGGCCTTTTTTGCAAGTTCCACAGATCTTACATGATCCCCAAATTTGTCTCCAGTTGTTTTGGGAGCCATATCACTTAAGACAACATCAAAATTTTTTATTTCAAGGGCCTCAAAGTCTTTATTTCCAAGAGTAAATGCATCTTTTTGAAGAAAAACAAAGTTTGGCAGGGAAATTTTCACTTCCTGAAGATCAACTCCCACCACTTTTCCCTTGGCTCCAACCAGCTTTGCTGCAAACTTTGACCATGAACCCGGAGCACATCCAAGATCAAGCACAAGAAAGCCCGGCCTGAGGATTCTGTACTTTTTCTGTATTTCTTCAAGCTTAAAAACCGATCTTGCAGGAAACCCCTTTTCCTTTGCCTTTTTTGCCCACTTATCAAACCAGGGATTCTTTTTAGCCATTTTTGTCTGAGTTTTTGAATTCTTTCTGCTCTTCCAGAGAGCAGGCAAGAAACTCCTCAATCATGGCTTCTTTCATAGCCTCTATTTCTTCCTCGTACTCACTTGCAGGCCTTTCCATTCCACAGGTAAGGCACCTTACCTTAGCGTTTGCTCAGGTGCCAACAAGCTCTGCCTCTCCTCCACAATATTTACACTTGAGCTTTGGTTCCATTTTTTCCTAATTTGTGCTTTTTATTTCTTTTTTTATAGTCTCCATTACACTTCTTAAATCTGTTTCTTCTGATTCCATAATTTTATCTTTTATATGCTTATGGTTAGGAAAAGTTTTTATATAGCTATGATGAGGAGAATTATCCCATCTTATCAATAAATTTCCTTCTGCATCTTGCCAATGATAAAAATATTTTCTTTTACCTTCCAAAAACAAGTAGTCTTTAATATACAATACGGAATTATCAATAAACTTTATTTTTTGCTACTAATGCTCTTGCACTTCCAAATTTTTTGTAATCTTTAATTTCAAAATCTTTGATTATTTCTTTAAAATCTTCAACTATTTTGTAAAACACTTTTCAGTTCTTCCAACTTTTTAGTCCAGTAATTAAATCCTTCTATTGCAAATTCCCATGCCATTAAATCGTCATAGATTTCAAAATTTTCTTCCGAATTTTCGTATTCTTTTTTCACTTCTTCAAAAGTTTTGTTATATTTTTTTTGAAAAAATTCTATCTCCTCTTTAAATTGGCTTATTTTGAACAAAATTTCGGTAAACAGATAGTCTTTTATAATCTCTTCAACATTCTTTATATTCAATTCTTTAAGGATGGGTTGAATCTTCTCTTCAATTGATAAAACCTGCATTTTTAACCTCTAAAATTTTTTAAAAATGTAGTGGCGTGGTTTATTCCCGCCTAATATACAATTGCAGGTTTATGGCCAGTTATATCATTTACAATCGTTTACAATTATAATGTCAAAAAATTTAATCTTCAACTTGTGAAAGCTTTTGTTCTTGACTTTTAGAAGAAATTTTTTATGGTAAGATTATTGAATAGAAATTGCCAAAAGGAGCATTAAATGAGTGCTATTGACCGGAAAAAAGCCATTGAGGCAGCAATCTTTCAGATAGAAAAGCAGTTCGGCAAAGGCTCCATAATGAAACTCGGGGAAAGTGGCAAGAAAATAGAGGTTGAAGTAATTCCCACGGGCTCCATAGGGCTTGACATTGCTATAGGAGTAGGAGGCATCCCAAGAGGTAGAATTACTGAAATCTTTGGGGCTGAAGCCTCTGGGAAAACCACCCTTGCCCTGCACATGGTAGCTGAAGCCCAAAAAAAAGGGGGGGTAGCTGCTTTTATTGATGCAGAGCATGCCCTTGATGTAAATTACGCAAGGAAGCTCGGAGTAAATGTGGAAGAGCTCCTTGTGTCTCAGCCAGACACAGGAGAGCAGGCCCTTGAGATTGCAGAAGTGCTTGCAAGAAGCGGAGCTGTGGACATTATTGTGGTGGACTCTGTAGCTGCCCTTGTTCCAAGGGCAGAGCTTGAAGGGGAAATGGGAGATCAACAGGTGGGCTTGCAGGCAAGACTTATGTCAAAAGCAATGAGAAAGCTTACTGCAGCCATCTCACGAAGCAATACCGCGGTTGTCTTTATCAATCAGACAAGGATGAAAATTGGTATGGGAGGGTATGGAAATCCCGAAACCACTCCTGGAGGAATGGCCCTTAAATTTTTCGCCACTCTAAGAATGGAAATCCGCAAAATAGGCACTATAAAAGAAGGCACAAATACTCTGGGGCACAGGGCAAAAGTAAAAATTGTAAAAAACAAACTTGCTCCTCCCTTTAAAGAAGTGGAATTTGATATCTACTTTGGAGAGGGTATTTCAAAAGAGGCAGAGCTTATAGACCTTGGGCTTGCCATGGGTATAATTGAAAGAAGTGGTTCCTGGTATTCTTACAGTGGAAAAAGGCTCGGCCAGGGACGAGAAAATGTAAGAAAATTTCTAAAAGAAAATAAAGAACTTGCCAGAGAGATTGAGCTTAAAATAAGAGAACATGCAGGGCTTCCACTTCCCAAAGACACTTCAAAACCTGAAAAGAGTATCCCTGAAAAGGAGAAGGCTAAGTGAAACTTCCCCCTGTTCAGGAACTTAAAAACAGACTGAAAGGATTAAAGCTTCTTGTTATAGGGGACTGCATCCTTGACAGATATTTCATTGGCGAAGTCTCCCGTATTTCTCCAGAGGCACCTGTGCCTGTGTTTGAGCTTAAGGACACCTATTATTCCCTGGGTGGAGCAGCCAATGTGGCTGCAAACTTAAAAGGCCTTGGTGCAGAAGTTGAGCTTATGGGAGTGCTGGGAAAGGATCCCTCTGGAGATGTATTAACAAAACTTGCAGAGGAAAAGGGCATAGGCACAAAAGGGCTTTTAAAGGACAATGAAAGGCCTACCATCCTGAAAACAAGGATTGTGGCTCAGGCCCAGCAGCTTCTCAGAATTGATGTGGAAAAAAGGCTGCCTTTATCAAAGGAAATGAAAAGCCAATTTCAGGAAGTCTTTGAAGCCCTGCTTCAAGATATAAAAGCTGTAATTATCTCTGACTATGCCAAGGGCATGTTTCTCTCTGAAAGTTTTTGCTCATGGCTTATTCAGGAAGCAAGAAGAAAGGGCAAGTTTGTATTTGTAGATCCCAAAAGTACCAGCTGGAAAAAATACGAAGGAGCAACCACCATCACCCCAAATCTCAAAGAGTTTAAAGCAACTCTTGAAAGAGAAGGAATTTCCAATAAAGATTTTCAAAATGCTGCCAGAAGACTTATAGAGAAGTATAGCCTTGAATTTCTTACGGTAACCCTGGGAAAAGAAGGAATTTACGCCTATCATCCAGAAATAGGGGAAATAAAATTTCCTGCAAGGGCAAAAGAAGTGTTTGATGTCTCAGGAGCAGGGGACACTGTGATTGCGGCTCTTTCCGCCTTTTACAGCTCTGGACTCTCCTTGAAGGAGAGCCTTTATCTTGCCAATTTAGCTGCTGGTATCGTGGTAGGCAAAATGGGCACAAAGCCCGTTTACTTTGAAGAAATTGAAAGAGCTTTTGAAGGAGGAAAATAATGAAAAATAAAATAATTCATGTAAAAGCTATTTGGGATAAAGAAGCCAAGGTATGGGTTGCTATTAGTGAAGATGTGCCTGGATTGGTTACAGAGGCAGAAACCTTAGAACAACTTATAAAAAAATTGCAGGTAATGATTCCTGAATTGCTGGAGGCAAATGGATTGATTAACAGCAACGAAACAGAAATTCCCTTTCATTTGTTAAGTGAACGTACTGAAATAGCAAAGCTCGGAGTGTAGTAGGTGGCAGATTTTGCTCCCAAACTCAAAAAAGTTCTTCGGGAGGCTGGTTGTTATTTTGTAAGACAGGGAAAAGGTGCTCACGAAATATGGTACAGTCCAATAACGAAACGTTTTTTTGTTGTGGATTCAAAGATAAGATCACGGCATACAGCTAATGCGATTTTAAAACAAGCAGGATTGCCTAAACAATTTTGATTAAAATAAGTTTTAGGAGGAGGTAGAAAATGGGAAGGATTGCATACATTAAGGCAAGAGAAATTTTTGATTCAAGGGGAAATCCCACAGTAGAGGTGGAGGTGCTTCTTGAGAGTGGTTTTGTAGGAAGGGCTGCTGTGCCTTCCGGTGCCTCCACGGGAAAGCACGAGGCACTTGAACTCAGAGACGGCGATCCAAAGAGGTTCCTTGGCAAAGGTGTGCAAAAGGCTGTCTTCAATGTAAATGAAATCATTGCCCCTGAACTTGAAGGGCTTGAATCTTCAAGGCAGGCAGAGATAGATCTGCTTCTCTGTGAGCTTGACGGCACAGAAAACAAATCAAAGCTTGGAGCAAATGCCATTCTTGGAGTGTCCCTTGCCTGTGCAAGGGCAACTGCTGAAGAGCTCGGAATGCCTCTTTTTGCTTATATAGGAGGAACCCGGGCAAGGGTTCTTCCTGTGCCTTTTATGAATGTAATAAATGGTGGCGTGCACGCAGATAATCCTCTTGACTTTCAGGAATTTATGATTGCTCCTGTTGGAGCAAAAAGCTTTGCTGAAGCCATGAGAATGGGCTCTGAAACCTATCAAACATTGAAAAAACTCCTCAAGGAAAAAGGGCTCAGCGTGTCTGTAGGAGATGAAGGAGGATTTGCTCCACAGATAAAAAGCCCTGAAGAAGCGCTTGAGCTTCTTGCCCAGGCTATTAAAAACGCTGGTTATGAGCCTGGAAAAGACATTGCCATAGCCCTTGATGTCGCTGCCTCTGAACTTTATGAAGGTGACGGTAAATACAATCTGAAAGGTCAGGACAAAGTCTTATCAAGAGATGAGCTTCTTTCCTATTATGAAAAATTGATAGCAGATTTTCCTTTCATAATCTCCATAGAGGACCCCTTTTCTGAAGACGATCCCGAGGGTTTTAAGCTCATCACCCAGAGCCTCGGGGATAAAATACAGATTGTTGGAGACGACATCTTTGTAACAAATCCCAAAAGGATAGCCTGGGGTATTGAAGAAAAGCTTGCCAATGCAGTGCTTATAAAGCTCAATCAAATAGGAACACTTACGGAAACGTTTCAGGCAATAGACCTTGCTTATTCAAAAGGCTGGAGGTGCATGATTTCTCATCGCTCTGGGGAAACAGAGGACACTTTTATTGCGGATCTTGCTGTAGCTGCGAATACAGGGCAGATTAAAACCGGAGCACCTGCAAGGAGTGAAAGGGTTGCCAAATACAATCAGCTTTTAAGAATTGAAGAGGCTCTGGGAAGGGCAGCAATTTATGGAAAAGCTTTTTAACAGGATTTTTGAAAAGCTTGGAAAAGAAGCAGACAGAGTAGAATTTTGGATAGAGACTAAAGAAGGTATAAAGTTTGAGAGGAGAAAGGGAGCCCCTTTTCTGGAAAAGACTTTTAAGCTTGGAGAAGTCACTGTAAGGTGGTTGAATGAAAAAGGGCTTTGCGGTATTTCTTACACCACAAGCCTTGAGGAAGAGGCAGTTTATCAGGCAGTTTTAAAGGCAAAAGCCCTTTCTGAAGTGGGTTTGCCCTCTCTCTTCCCTGAGCTGAGGGATGTTTCCTATCCAGCTCTTAAGGCTCCTAAAGACAGGCCTTTTAGCAAAGAAACGGTGGAAGAGAAGCTCAGGGAAGCAGAAGCCATTTCCACCTCTTTCCCTGAGGTAAAAGAGGTGGAAAAAATCAGTCTTTCTACAGGCACCCATTCTTATGTGCTTTGCAGAAAAGAAAAGTTCCTCACTTGGGAGGAACCTTTTTACACTTTTTTGATTTCTCTCGTGGCAGAAGAGGGAGAAAAGTCAGCCTCTTCCTGGGAGTGGCTGGAAACAAGATCTCCAGATCTTTTTGATATAAAGACGAGGACAAAAAGGGCAGCAGAAAGGGCAGTTATTCTTTCACGGACGAGAAAAGGAAAGAGCCTGAAAGCCAAAGTGCTTTTTCCTCCTTTTGTGATGGTGGATCTTCTTGAGCTGCTTTCTTTTTCTTTCTCAGGGGAGGAAGTGCTGAAAGGACGCTCTTTTCTAAAAGACAAACCGGGAAAGAAAGTTTTTTCTGAAAAGATTATCATTATAGATGATGGTTTGCTTAACTCTGGGCTTGAAACAAGACCTTTTGATGACGAAGGTATGCCCCAGAGCAGGAAGGTGCTTGTGGAAAAAGGGGTGGTGAAGGGTTTCCTTTCCAATTTTTTCTGGAAAAAGGAGGCTGAAAAGCAGGGAATAAAAGGGTTTATCACAGGTTGTGCCAGAAGAAGCGGAGCAGGAAGCCTGCCCAGGGTTTCTTCCACAAACTTTTTTCTTTCAAAAGGTACAGCTGAAAGGCAAGAAATGCTTGCTGAAGGAGAGGTTTTTGAGGTGCTTGAGGTACTTGGCATGCACATGGCAGATCCTATTTCTGGCAACTTTTCTATTGGTGTTTCAGGAGTGCTTTATTCAAGGGGAGAGCCTGTGAGATTTCTTGCAGAACTTGCCCTTTCTGCAAATCTCTTTGAGCTTTTTAACAGGGTAATAAAAGTGGGAAGTGACTTTGAGTTTTATGGTTCCTTTGGAAGCCCTTCAATTTTAGTAGATACACTTGATCTGGGAGGGAGGTAAAGAATATGAATTTAAAAGAAGCCATTCCCAGGATAAAAAGCAAAAATAATCTTGATGAAAACGAGGCTTACGAGGTTTTTAAACAGATTGCAGAAGGAAATTTTGAGGATGAAGAGCTTGCCGAGTTTCTGGCGGCTTTAAGGGATAAAGGAGAGGTCTGGCAGGAGATAGCAGGAGCTGTTAAGGCATACAGGGAGATTATGACTCCGTTCCCTTTTGAGCTTCCAGAGGGAGCACTTCTTGTTGACACCTGTGGTACCGGAGGAGATGGGAAAAATACTTTTAACTTCTCCACTGCTGTTGCCATTGCCCTTTCAGCTGAGGAGGGCATATATGTAGCAAAACATGGTAACCGTGCAGTCTCAAGTAGATGTGGAAGTGCTGATCTGCTTGAGGCCTGCGGAATTCCTCTTCAACTTCCTCCAGAAGCTGCTGCAGAGGCTCTTTCTGAGGTGGGCTTTGTATTCCTCTTTGCTCCTATTTATCATCCAGCCTTTAAAAAAGTTGCTCCTGTGAGGAAAAAAATGGGACGCACTATTTTCAACACCCTGGGGCCACTTCTTAACCCTGCTAAACCCAATAGACAGCTGCTTGGAGTGTATCATTTTCTCCTTACAGAAAAAATTGCCTATGTGCTTGATAGCATTAAAGTGGAAAGGGCCCTTGTTGTATTTGGAGAAGACGGCTTTGACGAAATCACTATAACTGGCTCAACCAAGATTTCTGAGCTGAGAGACGAAAAAATCACCACTTACTATGTGGATCCTGAAAACTTTGGGTTTGAAAGGTGTGAGGATCATTCAGAGCTTTCAGTAAAAGATGTAGCTGAGAGCAAAGAAGTGCTGGAAAAGCTGCTTCAGGGAAAGCTTGAAGGCCCTATAATGGACATGTTTATTCTCAATCTGGGAGGAGCACTTTACCTCTGCGAAAAGGCAATAGACTTTAAAGCTGGCGTGGAAAAGGCAAAGGAGCTTATAACCTCTGGCAAAGCCTGGGAAAACTGGCAAAAAATTCAGAATTATTACCAGAGATTTAAAAATTAGAAAATAACTTTAAAAGACTATGCAAAACCTCTTTGGGAGAGATGTATTTAAGGCAATTATAGTGTCCATATTTGCAGGTTCTTTTAAAACAGGGGCTGCAGGGAAGCTTTTTTTTCAGCACCACTGCCTTGGGATTAAGGGGGCCTGTAAGTTCTGGATCTGTTGAGCCAAAAATAGCCACCTGAGGCACCTTTAGAGCTGCTGCAAGATGCATAAGCCCTGAATCATTAGATACCACCGCCTCTGCCAAAGAAAAAATCCCTGCCACTGTGGGAAGATCAGTTTTTCCACAAAAATTATAAACCCCAGAAACTCCCTCTTTTATATACTCCCCAACTTCTCTTTCTCTCTCCGAGCCGCATATTACCACCCTGTAGCCGTGTTTTACCAGCTTTCTGGCAAGCTCTCTATAATAGTCCTTGGGCCACATCTTGGCAGGCCCATAGGCAGCACCCGGAGCAAGCACAATAAAAGGCCTGTCAATGCCTTTCAAAAGGAGCTCAGCCTGCTCTATAACCTCACAGGAAAGGGGTAAAACCAAATCTCTAAACTCACAGGGAAGACCAAGCTCTTTTAAAAGATTTAAATAATAATCTTTTTGGTGAAGCCTTTTTTTGGGTGGTTTAACTGCTTTTGTTAATAAAAATCTTCGCAAATCTTTAGCATATCCCCATCTCTCTTTAAGTCCTGCCCTGAAAAAAAGCCAGGCAGAGGAAAAAGAATTAGGAAGAAGAAGCCCTATATGCCTTTTAAAGGGCTTTAAAACTGCCAGATTGTCTTTAGTTCTGCCTTTTTTATAATAAAGAATCCCTACATTGGGAAAGTCTTTAAACAGCTCCACTATTTGAGGAGGGCCAAAAAGGTAAAGTTTCTCCTCTGAAATAAGGCTCTGACAGAGATTATAATAAACAGGGGTTGCCATTAAGGCATCACCAAGCCAGTTAGGAATTCTTATAACCATAACAGAGCCGCTTTATCACAAGGGTTGCATAGGAACCTTTTTCCAGGAAAAATTTGAGCTTAATTGAATTTTCGTTAAGCTTTTCCCATTCCAGATCCTTGGGAAACACAACTGCAGGCCTTGGATAGGTCTTAAACACAAGACCCTTTACAAAGGTGCGAAGGGCACCAAGCCCTGAAAAACCCTCCTCCCTGCATACTTCTTCGTAAATCTTTCCGAGAGCAATGCCTTTTTCCTCACTAAGCTGGAGCTTGGGAGAGGGCATGGGAAGCTTAAGCTCCTTTAAAACCTCCCAGGCCTCCTCCCGAACTTCTCTGTAAAAAAGAAGCTTCCCCAGAAGATAGGGAGCCTCAAAAACTTCAATTCCCAGTTTAGTAAGCACTTTTTGCAACACCTTATTCCAGATATAGCTCTGATAAGCATTCCCCAGAAAAAAAAGATACTCCTTATCCACCATTCCCAATGCCCTTTTAAAAGTTCTTTTTGAGGGCTTATGCTTGCTTAAAAACTCAATAAGCCTTTTCTCCCATTTAATCTCTGCAAGCTCAAGACACTTTTCAAAATCCCCCCAGTTTTTCTTTAAACAATTCCTGAACTTCCTGGTCCTTTCTATGTCTGCTGGGCTTCCCTCCGCAAGCATTAAGTAAAGTGCCTTCTCGTAATTCCCCTTTATTATCTCTTTTACAGCAAACTCCTTAGAAACCTTAACAGAGCCAAACCTCTGATCGTCAAAGTAATTGGCAAGTCCATAGCGTCTTACAAGTTCAACCTCCCTCTCAAATTTTTCCTCCTCAACACTTAAGCCACGCATCACAATCTCAAAACGATTACCCAGAAGGAGATCCTTTGACATGGGCTTTCTCGTCTGCCCCAAGTAAACCAGCTCGTAACCAGAAAACTTGAGATCCTTTCTGGGACCATTTTTAATGGTGATAAACTGATGTGCTATTGCTCTTTTGTCCTTCAGCCCTCCGAAACCTATAGAATCCATGGAAATACGAAGACGCCTGGCTATTCTTCCAAGCACATCCCAGGTGGAAAGATTTTCTTTTTTTAAAAGATAAAGCCCATACTCTCCCTGCCCCTCAGGATAAATATCAGCAACTTCTGAAACTATAAAGTCCTCAGGCTTTTCTTTTATCTGAAACATTGCCTCTCAAAGCCTCTGATAAATCTCTTTCAATTCCTCAAGCACCTCTTTCAGCAGTTTCCTCAACCTCTGCTCTCCCTCAGACCCCTCTTTTTCTTTAAGCACCTTGGCAATCCCTGAAAGGCTATATCCCTGATCTATAAGCTCTTTTACTTTAAAAAGCAGCTCCACCTGATCTCTGTGATAAAACCTGCGATGAGAAATTCTTTTGGATTTGATCTGGGGAATCTTCTTTTCCCAGTAATAAAGAATGTGAAGTTTTACGCCAAGAAGCCTTGCTACTTCAGTAGCATTAACATAAAGAGAATCCGGCTCATTAGCCTTCTTCGTCATTATAAAGTGTAGCCTTAAACTGAGGAGCTAAGTGCAAACACACTGTTTTAAAGGATGGAATCCTTACCTCTTCCCCTGTCTTCAGGTTTCTACCAACTTTTTCCTTGGTAGTATGGGGGATAAACACACCAAACCTTACTATTTTTACCTTTTCCCCAAGCTCAAGTGCTCTTTTAATTTCTTCCAGAAGTTCATCTATAATCCTCAAAATCATTCTCTGAGAAAAGCCCATTTGCTCGTGAATCTTCTTTGCCAGATCCTTTTTAGTAATGGTCTTCATCTTGGTCTTGCTCCAAAGTGCTCAAATATTTTCCTTGCAAGCTCTTCCTGAACCTGATTTACCTCTTCATCTTTAAGCGTCCTATCCTTTGCCCTGTACCAAAATCTAAGGCTGATACTCTTTTCACCCTCTGGAATAGGAGGCCCTTCGTAAATCTTTATACATTTTACCTCCTCAAGCCAGGGCACCTCAAGAGACTTTATGTATTTAAAAATTTCTCCAATTTTAAGCTCTTTCTTTACAATACAGGTAACATCCCTGAAAGTGGAAGGATATTTGGGAGGTTTTTTCACCTCCACCTTTTCCCAGGCATCTTTTAAAGGCTCAAGCAAAGCCTCAAGATCTACCTCTGCCACAAATACCACTTCTTTAAGATCAAAGGCTTTAAGCACAAGATTCTTTACTCCTCCGGCAAAGCCCACCTTTTTCTCTCCCAGATAAAGATCAAAGGACAGCCCTCTTTTAAGAAAAGGCTCCTCTGAATAAGGACGAAGCTCTACCTCAAGTTTGAGTGCAGAAAATAGCTCCTCAAGCACTCCTTTTAGATCAAAGATGTCAAATCTGGCATCCTCTGCATACCACTCGTCTTTATCCCTGTACCCCATCATCAAAATGCCTAAGTGATAAGGCTCATAAGCAAGCACATCATCCGTGGGGAAAAATACCTTGCCCAGTTCAAAGGCCTTTAAGCCTGAGACTTCTCTGAAATAGTTAATTCTTGCAGTTTCAATAAGCCCTGGCACAAGGCTTGTTCTCATAACAGATTGATTCACAGAAAGGGGATTCGCCAGCTCAAGTACCTTAAGCCGCCTATCTCCATCTTTTAGCATAAGGGCTTCTATCCAGGAAGGATCTATAAAACTGTAATTCACCACTTCGTAAAATCCAAGCCCGGAAAGAATCTCCCTCACCTTTTGAAGCACTTTTATCTCAAAAAGCGGTGCCTCTGCATAAAGCTCAGCTACAGGAAAAGTGGTGGGAATTTTTTCGTACCCATAAATCCTTGCGATCTCTTCTATCAAGTCTTCTGGAATTTTGAGATCCTGCCTGTAAGAAAAAGGAATAAATTCAACCCCCTCTTTCTCCTCTTTTACTTTCCCTACTCTTGAAAGATACTCTTTAACCTCTTCCTTATTAAGCTCAAAACCAAGATACTGGTTTACCCTTTCAAAAGACACATAAATTTTGGGAGCTTTGTATGGACGGGGATAAACATCTATCACCCTTGATACTTCCTTTGCCCCTGCTTCCTTTTTAAGAAGCTCACACGCCCTTAAAAGCCCCTTTAAAACCCCTTCAGGATCCACACACCTTTCAAACCTATAAGAACTGTCCGTGGAAACTTTAAGCCTTTGAGAGGTGCGTCTTATCCTCTTGGGATTAAACCATGCTGCTTCAAGAAAAACTTCTTTTGTGCCTTCTCTAACCCCTGTTTCCTCCCCTCCCATTATACCGGCAAGGGCAACAGGCCTCTTTGCATCTGCAATCACAAGATCCTCAGAAGAAAGCTCCCTCACAACGCCATCAAGCATAAGAAGTTTTTCCCCTTCCCTTGCCTTCCTCACAATGATTTTTCTTCCCTCAAGTGTCTCCCAGTCAAAGGCATGAAGGGGCTGACCAAGCTCAAGCATTACATAGTTTGTTATATCCACCACATTATTTATGGGCCTCTGCCCACAAAGCCAGAGCCTCTTTTGTATATAAAAAGGGCTTTCCCTAACCTCTATGCCTTTAAGGAGCCTACCCGTGTATCTAAAGCACCCGTCCTCGTCCTCTATTTTTACCACCTCATTTAGCTCAAAGCCCTCCCCTTCTTCAAAACTGGGTTCTCTTAGCTCCCACTTAGTAAGGGCATAAAGCTCCCTTGCAGCACCAAGTATGGATAATGCATCTCCCCTGTTCGGAGTTATCGCAAGCTCAAGCACAGGCTCTACTACTTTAAGCACCTCATAAATTGACACACCAGGAGGTGTATCAGGAGGAAAAGAAAGAAGTTTATCTTTTTCTAAACCAAGCCCTGCCTCATAAGGAGAAAGAAACATCCCATAAGACTTAAACCCTTTTACCACCTTTTCTTCCACCTTCTCACCCGAAAAAACCATACTTCCGGGTTTAACAGCACCAAGCACAAGCCCAGGAGCCACCTGATCTTTAGCAGTGGTAAGAAGAGTAAACTCCTGTCTGCCATCAGTCACCCTGCAGAGGGCAAGCTCTTTTAGCTTCTCCGGAAAGCTCACTTCAAGGACTTTTACCGTGATAAGCTCTCCCAGCTCCTCATAAGGATCAAAGACCTCCTCCACCTCAATGCCACCCATGGTAAGAATCTCTGCTACTTCCTCGGCAGAGGCTTTAACGTCTATAAATTCTTTCAGCCAGCTCAAAGGCACTCGCATAAGACTTCCCTCTTTTTACTTAAAACTCTGCAGAAAGTTCCTGTGATTTTCAAAAAACAGGCGGATATCATCTATGCCGTACTTAATCATGGCAATTCTTTCTATTCCCATACCAAAGGCAAAACCCTGCCATTCTGAGGGATCGTATCCCGCAGCCTTGAAGACTTCTGGATGCACCATTCCGGCTCCAAGGATTTCAAGCCAGCCTGTATGGCTGCAAACCCTGCAACCTTTACCCCCACAGATCACACAGCCTATGTCCATCTCCACACTGGGCTCGGTAAAAGGAAAATAACTTGGCCTGAACCTTACCCTTGTTCCCTCTCCAAAAGTCTCCTGAGCAAAGTAAGTTAAAATCCCTTTAAGATCAGCAAAACTTACCCTTTTGTCCACCATAAGCCCTTCTATCTGGTGAAACATGGGGGAGTGCCTGACATCAGCGTCATAGCGATATACCTTACCAGGAGCAACTATCCTCAAAGGCGGCTTCTTTTTGAGCATGGTACGGATTTGAATGGGAGAAGTGTGAGTCCTCAAAATGGCTCCATTTTTGAGATAAAAAGTGGCCTGCATGTCCCTTGCAGGATGCCAGTCAGGTATGTTAAGGGCAGTAAAGTTATAATATTCAGTTTCCACCTCAGGCCCTGTGGCAATGGAAAAACCAAGACGCCCAAAAATCTCACAAAGCTCATTAATAACAACATTTAAGGGATGAATTGCACCAATAGCCCTTTTTCTCCCGGGCAAAGTGAGATCAATACCAAGATCCCTATCCTCTTCTTTAAATAGGAGCTCTTTTTCCTTATTCTGAATTCCTCGTAAAAGCTCTTCTTTTAAACGGTTAAGAAATGATCCAACCTGCCTCTTTTCTTCAAGAGGCAGGCTCTTTAAAGATTTTAGCTTTTGAGTGATTACCCCTTTTTTTCCGAGAAATTTTACTTTGAAACCTTCAAGCTCAGAAAGACTCTCTATTTTACTAAGTTCTTCTAAAGCCCCTTTTCGTAAATTTTCCAGCTCTGAGGATGTCATTTTTTACTGCCACTTTGATTTGGCTATTTCAACAAGCCTGGCAAACACCTCAGGCTCAGTAATGGCAAGATTGGCAAGCACCTTTCTGTCAAGCTCAATGCCTGCCTTTTTAAGCCCTCCCATAAACTTGCTATAATTGAGACCGTTCAATCTTGCTGCAGCATTTATTCTTATCTGCCAGAGGCGTCTGAAGTCCCTCTTTTTCTGGCGTCTATCCCTGTAGGCATAAACAAGGGCTCTTTCAAGAGTCTCCTTTGCACGCCTGAAAACATTTTTCCTCTGCCCCCAATATCCCCTGGTAAGCTTAAGAAGCCTCTTATGCCTTCTCCTTGTCTTAAAACCTCCTTTTGCCCTTGGCATAAACTCTACCTCCTCTCAAAATTTTCACAGGGTTAAAAGTGATAGGGCATACTCTCCCTTACATGAGAATAAAATCCCTTAAACACCTCTTTATACTTGCCAAGCTCCCTCTTTCTTTTCCTTGTCTTTTTCACAAGAAGGTGCCTTTTCCCGCTCTTTTTGTGAAGGATCTTTCCACTTCCAGTAATTTTAAACCTCTTTGCCACGGATCTGTTTGTCTTTACCTTGAGTTTAGCCATAATAATACACCCCTTTCACTTAGATTAAAGTTTTACAAACTTTACACCAAAATTTTATAAAAACAAGGGGGAATTCAAATTAAAAAATATGTTCTTCTGCAGGAAATTTTTTCTCCTTAGCCTCCTTTACATAGCTAGAAACCGCACTTTTAAGTTCTTCAAAACCATTAAAGTATCTTTTCACAAATTTTGGTCTGAAGTCCGGGAAAAGTCCCACCACATCGTGGAAGACAAGAATCTGGCCATCTGTATATCTTCCAGCCCCAATGCCAATGGTGGGAATTTTAAGCTTCTGGGTTATTTCTTTTGCAAGGACTTCTGGCACACACTCAAGGACAATGGCAAAGGCCCCTGCCTCTTCAAGAGAAAGGGCATCTTCTATAAGCTTCTTTGCAGTTTCTTCATCCCTTCCCTGTACTTTTAAACCTCCAAGCTCAGTTGCCCTCTGAGGAGTAAGGCCAATGTGGCCCATCACAGGAATTCCTGCCTTAACCACTGCCTCAACCAGGTGAGACACCTCCTGCCCCCCCTCAAGCTTTACTGCGTGACATCTTCCCTCCTTCAAAAACCTTCCTGCATTGTAAATTGCCTGCTCCCTAGAGACCTGGTAAGACAGAAATGGCAGATCCCCAATTCGCAGAGTATTAGGAGCACCCCTGCTTACAGCCCTTGCAAAAATAAGCATCTCCTCCATCTCCACCTGATAGGTATCCTCCTGCCCAAGCATAACCATGCCACCAGAATCTCCTATTAAAATAAAATCAACTCCTGCCTCTTCCACAACTCTGGCAGAAGTGTAATCATAAGCCGTTATACCTACGATTACTTCCTTTCCCTTTTTCTGGACAAGTGCTTTAGGGCTTTTTTTAAAAAGGGACATACGCTACCCTCCCGTTATAAAGTTGAATACTTTATAAAAGTGTTAATATACCTCTTCGTGAGAACCTATGTCTATAAGCTGTATTTCTTTATCGGATATAAACCTAAAAATTACTCTGCAATCATAAGCAACTTTAAATGCATATAATCCAGAAAGTTTCCCTGTTAATTTATGGGTTTTTAATTTCGGATGAAAAGGATCTTCGGAAAAAAGTTCTATAGCTTCCCAAAATTTCTTTTTCAAAAATTCATTATTGCTTATGCGCTTTTTGTAAGCCTTTTTAAATCCTTTATCCCATACAAAATTGATCATTTTTCTAGATCCTCAAAAAGTTCTTTCAAAGTTCCTTTTTTCACATCTCCTTTAAGATAGTTTTCATAGGCTTCTTTCGCTCTTTCGCTAATTTTTTCTCTTCTAATTTCCACAAGTTGCTTTTTTAACAAATCAAACACAAATTCTTTATCCTCTATTTCTAATTTCTCAAAGCTCTCAATTACTGTATTTACTAAATCTGCCATTTTTCTACCCCTCCCACCACTAAGCTTTTTATTCAAAAATTTTATTTAAGTCGCTCTTTTAAATAAGCGTATCCCTTCTGGGTAAGCACTCTGCCTTTTCTTGTCCTAGCAATAAGGCCAAGCCTTATAAGGGCTGGTTCATAAAGGGTCTCAAGCTCTTCGGGAGAGATGTTTGCAGAGAGAGCAAGAGAAGTGAGCCCAACCGGTCCTCCTTTAAACTCCTGATAAAGCGTAAGGAGACATCTTCTGTCTTCTGGTGTAAGGCCCCACTCATCAATCTCAAGGATCTTAAAAAAACGCTTAAGTTCCTCAAGCCCGATTTTAAGTGGTTTCTCCTGAGCTGAGGACAAAAAGGCAAATTCTTTTAGTTTTTTTAAAAGATTTATAGCCTGCCTTGGCACACCCTTTGAAGCCCTGGCAATAAGCCTTCTTGCCTCCTCCTCAATTTCTATACCCCATTTTTCAGCCAGCCTCCTAACAACTTCCATAAGCTCTTCTTCAGAATAATAATCCAGCTTGAAAAACAGGGTAAACCTATCCAAAAAAGGACCAAGACATAAATTAGGTTTGTTTGTGGCTGCAATAAGGGTGAATCTGGGTATGGAAAGGCGAACAACTTTACTTGCATTTCCCTTGCCTATAACCAGGTCTAAGGCAAAGTCTTCCATGGCAGTGTAAAGAATCTCCTGACAGACTTTTGGCATTCTGTGGACCTCG
>Ga0256842_1000455_pt1 | contig 36130 bp, 52 predicted proteins | sample 4559240metaG_FD_185973 | JGI IMG/M metagenome (GOLD analysis project Ga0256842, IMG submission 185973) | Hydrothermal vent microbial communities from Guaymas Basin, Mexico - 4559-240 | ecosystem: Environmental > Aquatic > Marine > Hydrothermal vents | place: Mexico: Guaymas Basin | collected...
CTTATTGATTTAATCTTTACATAATTGTATTACAATATTATAAAAAAGGCAAGGATAAGAACACATTCATCCCAAAGGCTAAAGACCATTTGGGATTTCTGCTAAGAGTTATTAAAAGAATTCTTAATGCTTACTTTGAAAAACACGAATGGAAAAGTGAAACTCATAGCTGGAGTGAAAGTAATGAAACAGAATTATTCTTTGCTGCAGGAACAGCAAAGAATAAAGATAAATTTATTATAATAGATCATTTTTAACTTAAAATAAAAAGTTATATTATTAAATATAAAGGAAATATAATGAGTACAGAAATAACAAATAAAAATTTTAAAGAATTAACAAATAAAGGCATTGTCTTAGTTGACTTTTGGGCACCATGGTGTGGTCCTTGTAGATTATTAGGTCCAGCAATTGAAGAATTAGCAGAAGACTTTGAAGACCAAGATGTAGTAATTGGAAAAGTAAACTTGGATGATTATCCAGATTTAGCAAGTAAATATAATGTAAAATCTATTCCTACAATGGCTTTTTTAAGAAATGGAATTTTAGTTGATCAATTAATTGGTGTTCATTCAAAAGAAAAAATTAAAGAAAAATTAGATAGTTTATTAAACTAAATGATATAAATAAAGGAAATCCATCAGTTGATGTTAAGTAGTTATTAATTTTTTAATTAATAACTACTTAACTAATTTGGAAGATGCAGTCTAACTTCTTCTACCATAATTGCATAGTTTATTTAGAATTACACAACACCTTTTAAACAATCCTTAAGCATTGGTTTGATATACTTATAATAATTAAATATAAGGAAAATAAAATGATTATTAGATCAGTATTTAAAGATTATTATGATGCAGGTATTGCATATGGCGTTGACACAAATTTACTATACTTAAGAGATAACTTTAAATTATATTTTGAACCTCAATCTTATATTATTGATAGAACATCAACAAGAGATAAAGATAAACAAAGAATTATTGATTTTAAAAACTATATTGATAGTAATGCTAATATTAAGACTACTCAAAAATCATATAGGTCTATTGAAATTGTAACGAATGGAGAATTTTCTTATTATATAAATTTTAATGTTTTATTTATTGCAGGTAAAAATATTTCATATATTATTACGGAAAAAGTTAAACTTAATGATTCAAGATTTGAATATAAAGTTTTAGAAAATAAATATATCTATACTATTGAATCATTAAATGAATTTTTAAAAAGTATTGTTCCCTCTAAACAAGATTATAAAAATATATATTCTATTGAAAGAGTGCAAAGAATTTTCAAAGAGATGCAAGAGTATTATGCTAATTATAAAAAATTAGATTTTATATATGAAATGTATAACACACCAATGTTTAATTTAACATTTACTAAAAATTATGATATTGAAGTAAACCCTATATTAAAAGAAATTAAATTTAAAGAATATATTGATCCTTATACTTGTTTTCAAAATATTAGTATGTTTATTGGGTATTTAAATAATACAGAAAATAAACCTAAAAATAAAATTGAAGATGTATACATTAGAGATGCTAAAGGTTTTAATAGTTGTTCTTTTAAAAAAAGATCTAAAAAAGGGAAAACATGCAAAAGCTAACAACTAAAGAATTTAATTCTTTAGTTAATAAATTTTTAAAAGATAAGTCTATTATAAATATAGAACCAAATAAAGAAGAACGAAAATGGTAGAGAGTTATTAAGAGTTATTAAAAACTTAATCATCAATAACATTATTGATGATTAAGTTGATATAGCAAAAGATTCAAGTATTGAAGATGTAATGTTTGCAATAAGAATGATGAAGAACTATCAAATATAAGAAACTATATATTAATTTTAATTAATATATAACATCCTCAAGCAAATCTTAAGTTTTTAAGTGATATAATCCATATATAAAAAGATATAATATAATTATAGCAACTTTTTATTTGTTGCTATTTAAATTTATAAAGGAATACTTATGGAATTTTTAAAACAAAATAAAACAACTATTACAATTATATTAGGACTTATGATATTTTCATTATCATATTGGATTGATTTAGCTGTCCTAATGATAAAATTATTATCTTTATTAATTATTTTTGAAATTATGAGAACTATAATAGAATATATAACTTTAGATGAACATAGAATAAAAATTAGATATGTTATTGAAGGTGCTATTATATTTGGAATTAGAGAATTCTTTGTAGGATGGGTAATGATTAAAAAAGATCTTTTTCTTGGTAGTGCTATAATGATATTGTCAGCATTTGGTATTTGGTTTTTTATGAAACAAAGATCAAAATCAATTAAACAAGAAGAAGAAATAAATCAAATAATAGGAGATAATAATGAACAAATATAATAAAAAGGATCTTTATTAAGTTATTTTGAAACAATAGCTTTAGATGTTAAAAAAAAGAAGAATTAGATATAGATAATTACATTAATCAATTTAATTAGAATTGCATTATATTAAAATTATATTCATTAAAATTGATTATAAAAAGGAAAATTTCAATGAATATATTATCATTATTTGACGGAATGTCTTGTGGACAAATAGCTCTAAATAGAATAGGTGCAAAAGTAGATAACTACTTTGCATCAGAAGTTGATAAACATGCTATTAAACTTTCTCAAACTAAATTTGAAAATACTATTCACTTAGGAAATGTTAATAATATAAATATTAATAATCTCCCACATATAGACTTATTAATTGGTGGTTCTCCTTGTACTGATTTATCTGCTATTGGTAAACAAAGAGGAATGATAACTACAGATAAAATCGAAATTACAACTTTGAGACAATATCTTAAATTAAAAAAAGAAGGAATGATTTTTGAAGGACAATCATTCTTATTTTGGGAATATATAAATATATATAGGCAATTAAAGAAAAAAAACCCTAATATATACTTTTTATTAGAGAATGTATATATGTCAAAAAAATGGGAAAAAATTTTTAACAAAACTATTGGAAGAAAGCCAATAGTTATAAATAGTTCTCTGTTATCTGCTCAAAATAGAGTAAGACTCTATTGGACAAATATTCCTTTTGATAAGAATATTCCAGATTCAAAAATATATCTACAAGATATATTAGAAAAAGATAAAGGTTGGAATAAAGCTTCTATTATAGGAAGGAAACTTAATGCTCAAGGAAAAAGATCAGATTCTGCAAAAGATTTGAAATATGTTCAATGTTTAGAAGTAAAATCAACAAATACAAATAAATCCAACTGTTTAACAACAGTTGCAAAAGATAATGTTTTAACTCCACTAGAACATGGTAAATATATAGATTTTTATAATAAAAATTTTCCATATAGAAATTATACATTAAAAGAAGTTTGTAGATTACAGACTGTAGATGATGATTATTTCTATAAAGATAATGTTTTAATAGTCTCGGAAAGTCAAGCAAAAAAAATGCTTGGCAATGGTTGGACTGTTGATGTTATTGCCTATATTCTATATTTTTTCTCCCAATCACAAAATATCATATGTATAAAAAAATAAATAAATGTTAAGGTTTATTTTGATATAATATATACAATAAAACAAACCTAAAAGAAGGAAATTATTATCTAAAGGTGAATTAGAAATTTTTACTAATTCTGTTTTAAATTTAAAAAATATATTAGAAACGATTAAAAGCAATAAGGAATAGTCATGACAGATGATTGGAAACAATATTCACAAATAGATAATGATGGAACATTTACTATTAAAAAAGCAAATGATGAATTAAAAGAAGCAGAACAAAGAGCTAAAGATATTGAAGATGCCATTGAAGCTGAAGAAGAACACTTAGCTATATGTGAGTGCCCACCACATAGACAATTAGAAGATGAATATTGGGGATATGATTATGAATAACGAAATAGTAGTACTTTGTGCTAAATCAGGGGCAGGTAAGGATTCTTTAGCTACTTTATTAAGAGATAGATTAAATTATAATTTTGTTAAATTAAATACAACTAGGCCTATGAGACCAGATGAATCAGAGGGTGCCCCTTATTATTTTACACAAAAAGATGATTTTTTAAATTTTATAAAAAAAGATAAAATGGTTGAATATAGATCTTATAATACATTAGTTAATAATATAGAAGATATATGGTATTATGGTGTACATAAAGATGAAATTAAAGAATATAAAAAGTATATTGTAGTTTTAGATATAGATGGTTTAGAATCTTTTAAAAAAGTTTTTGGAAAAAGAGTTATATCTTTTTATATTGAAACAGATGATAAAATTAGACAAGAAAGGTCTATTGGTAGAGGTGGGTTTGATTTAATTGAGTGGAATAGAAGATTAAAAGATGATGAAATAGTTTTTAAAAATGTTATAAATAATGTAAATAATACAATCTATAATAATGATGATAGTATTGAATATGCTTATGCTAAATTAATATTAAAATTAAAATTTATTCTTGAGTATAATGAATATAAATAAGTAGGAGTTCCTACTTATTTATATTTTAAAGACGTAGAAGTGATTCTTCTTTTATTTATTTTTGAAATATTTTTCTTAACCTTCATTGAACCTCTAATATTTTGAGTCATTGTTCCAGAAGTAATTTTATTTTGAAATCTACTAGAAACTTGAACTTTTTCTTCTTTTGCACTATTAATAATAGACATTAAATCATCATCTGATAATTTATTAGATTCAACAATATCCATTGGTATATTTGTTACAATTTTATTTGAATCATTTGGTAAAGGATTTGTTTTAGGACCTAAACCTTGGTCATATTTAAAATTATCATAAGCATATTTTAATTCTTCATTAACTCTTGATAAAGAAATATCTCTCTCTTTTATTAAAGATTTTTTTTGCTTATCTAATTCTTTTCTTGAATCAGATAAATCATTTTTAAGATCTATTACTTTACCTTTATAATTATCATAAGATATTGCTCCTCTATCTAGAGATCTATCTAATTTACTTTTTATTTTTTTATATGAATTATCATTATAACTTTGTTTTTTGTTAATTGATTCAATTTCATTATTATAATAAGATTTCATTCTACTATAATCATCTTTAAAAGATGAAATTTCATCTTGCTTAGTATTAGAAATTTTACCATTTGTTCTTGAAACACTAAGTGATGTTCTTAAATTTTTAAGTTTAGATTTTACCTCTTTGTATTTTGCATTATTATTCCTTTATAACTAGGTCAAGCCTAGGTTATATGTCAGGATTCGACTGCTAACGCCTATAAATAATTCTAGAATTATAATAGACTGCGCTCACATCGCATCAACTTTGCAAGCAAGTTTGTTCACCCTTTACATTCAAAGTTTCAAGACAGATAATATCATATTGATTGGTTATCTCATTTGATATTTTATGTAGATTGTCTTTTCTTTGATTTGTAATCCAAGTTTTTGTACTCTCAGTTTTGCTTTTTGCCTAAGACACAAATCAAATTATTTAAGTATCAGATATATTTAGATAATTCAATAACACTTACCGTAAATTATTAGTTATCATTAATTAAATATCTCTATCTATTATGATTTCCTTATCAAATTCATTAAGATAATCATCTAATCCAAATTCATCAATATAATTATCTAGCTTATTAATATATTCTAACATTGTTTCTAGTATATTGTCAGAAACTTGATAGACTAGTTTATTAGTCTTTGTATCAATAATAATATAATCATCAGTATTCACAACACTTAATCCAAATTCTTTCCTATAATATTCAACAAGATGGTCTGAAAATTTACTAAGATTCATATTTAAATATTCTCTATAATATATTAAATTATCTTTAGTTATTAAATAATAATAAATTTTAGAGTTTTCAACCTTTTCAAATTTTATATTTTTTTTTTAATATTGATTTCATTAGTTCACTTGAAATATTTAAATTCATAATAAATTTCTAATTAAATTTCATGAGCATTAGGGATTTCTTCTATATCTAAATTTAAATCTATATATTCTATAGATTTAGAATAATCTTTTAAAACATCTTTTATAGCAACCACAGCTTCATAAGAATCTTCAAAAAAATCATAAGATTCTTTACCAAACATTAGATGATTGAATTTAGACATAGATTTACACATAAGTTCTTCATTTTTTACACTAAGTGGAAATTTAAAATCATCACCCCAATCTATATTTTGTTTATTTGATAATACTGAGAACTTAATCCATTTTTCAGACTTAGACATATCTGACATAATAAATTTTAAACTTTCTGTATTTTTTGTTATTTTTAATAATGATGTATCAAATTTATAAGTCATACCATCAATTTTATATTCTTTATCTTTAATAGAATCAATATCTAGGACTAATATTTTATTTTTTTCAAAATTAACATTATAATATTTATCATTAATTTTATAAGATTGAAGTGAATCTATAATTTCAATTCCAAATTCTTTGAAACTTTTTATTTGTAACTTTATATGATTTTTTAAAATTATTAATTTTTCTTCTTCATTCATATTATATTCCTTTTTTTATATTTAATTTTAGCGAAACTTAGATTAAATATAATTTTAATTAGAAAAATAGTGAAATTTTAAATCAGTTTTTGATATTACTTTAAGATTTTTTAAAATATTCCATTGTTCCATAGCTTCTTTTTTTGAAGAATAATCTGTTGATATAGAATAATTGTCATTTCCTGACAATCTAATTGTCCATAGGTCTAAATTAGAATTAAAATTATATAAATTTCCTTCACAATAATTAACTCCATTTTCTGTATAGTTTCCATAAAAATCATCATTTGTTTTAAACATTGTTGTTTCTATATCTTTATTTGGATATGATTTAACAATAAATCCAGCAACTGATATTATTTTTTTAGATTTAATTATTTTATTATATATTTCTATAGCATCTTCTTTTATTAAAAAATCTTGTTTAAAACTACCAACAAATAATGTCCAAGTTTTTATATTAGATTCATCATTATTAAAAATTGTAACTTTAATATATCTTTTATTATTAATAATTATCATATCTTTTTTGAATAAATCAATATTAATTCTTGATTTATCTAATTCTATATATTGATTTATAAAATATATAGTTGGATAATCAACAAAATACCAATTTAAGAATTTTTCTATAGACATATTAGAATAAGATCTTTTATATTTAAATTCTATTGCAGCTTTTAAAGCTTCAGCTCTATCTAAATCTTTTAAAAATAATTCTCTAAATTCTTTTATACTATACATTATATATCCTTCTTTTTATTATAAAATATTATAACAATATATCACTTAAGATCTTATTAAATATTTAAAAAATCTTAAAAAACAATTAAAGTTATATTAATTCAATATATGATATAACCTTATTAAATAAAAATATAAAGAGGTATTGTAATGAATGGTGAGATTTTAAGAAATAGTATTATAACTCCTGATGGTAGCGTGTTAACAAGTAAACATATATATGATTATGTTGGATATACTGATAAAAATGGTCAATTTTATTCTGTTGATGGAGGTAATGAATATACTAAAAGAAATTTTGATAAACAAGATTGGGTTGAAAATTGTGTTTATAGTACTGATTCAATTGAAAAAGTCAGAGAAGTTTTCAATGGGGGACTTATGGTCCAAATGGTGACCAAGAAAAATCATATATCTTATTAAAAGATATGAGTAAAGAACATATTAATGCCATTATTAGAACACAAACACATCTATCAGGAGATATAATTCAATTATTTAAAGAAGAATTAAAATATAGAGATTTTTAACTCCAAAAAATATTGAAAATTTATAAATTTATTATTAAATAATTTTAAATAGAATTTTCATTTAATCTAACTATATTTTTAACCATTATATGTCGTAATTCATCATATATAATCATTATTTAGTTCTAATTATATTAAGGATTATACATACTAAAACAATTTAAATGGTGGTTTATTGTAATGTAGATGAAACTTTTTATTTACAATTTTATCTTGATGAAAATGTCCAAAATGCCATTCATTAAATTGTAAATTATATTTATCTATTAACAATTGAAAAAATAATGCATTTTTATCATTTGCTTTAAATGTATATTTCTCTTTATTTGCTAAAGCATTATTGTATTCCCTATTCATAAAATCATATGGTTTACTAGAAGGTATTACTATTTCTCTTGATAGTGATATTCCAATACTTTGTGGCCCATTATGAGTTAGTACAACATCAACTTTAAAATTATGCTTTGATAAATTATCTAATGTATGTTGTTCTTCATCATTTGACATTACTTCATTTGACCACCAATTTATTCCATGAGTTCTGTTATCAGTGTCATAAGATGCTGCTCCACCCATTACTAAAACTTTTTTACCATTAAAAGTATACACTTCCCCTCTTTTAAGGTGTAAAACCATACCTTTACTATCTTGAAAAGCAACTCCAACCTTTCCTCCACAATAATCTATAGTTGATAACTCATTTAACATATCATGGTTTTCATGATTACCATCAAGAAAACATACTTGGTAACTTTTTCTTGTAAGGTTTTTTAGATAATATAATTCTTCTTTTAAATGTTTTTTATTTCCACCTGGTCTTGTCCAAACTAGACCAAAATCTCCAAGAACTACTAAATTATTTGATTTATTTAAATGTAAATCTACTAATTTTTTTCCATCTTTATTTTTATCTGATTTGTGAGGTTTAACATTAAAATTAACAGATGCTAAGAAATTACCTTTAGTACTGAATTTTAATTCTACATCTTTATATATTTTAGATGAAAATTTTTTACTTCCTAATTTTCTTAAATCTCCATCTTCACCACCATGAGTATCGCCACAAACAAATAACATTTTATTCTCCTAAAACCTAATTTAAATAGATGTTTATCCTCTTTTAATTATATTATATATTAACTTTTACTTAAATATATCTTTCATATATATTTTATTTAAATAGTTCATTAAAATGATTTCTTAATTGTTCAGTTTCCTTTTTACTGTTAAAATTAGCTATTGCTTCGACAATTCCTTTATCTATATTTTTATCACTATATTCATATCTGAAACCATTAGTATCGTTTATTAAGTAATTGATAACTTCGTTAGATTGCTTGTCTTTTGGTAGAAAATTAGAGTCTACTTCTTTTATTAATATTTTATCACTAAACTCATTTTTTAATTCTTCTAGCATTTTACTATTTTCACAAATTGTTATAATTTTTAAGATAGTATAATCTTTTTTTAAAAATTTTTTAATTGTTGGTGTTACTGATGAATAAAATTTATCAGTAAATTTGTCCGTTAGTATTAATACCTCTTTTTCAGCACTCATAATTAGTTCTTCTGTAAGAAGTCTTGCGTGTTCTAGACTAGAATTTGCAAATCTTTTATTAATTTTATTTTTTGCTGAATCTTTCACAAAATCTAAATAATCTTTCATGTGTATCCTTTTTAAATTTAATCATTTTAAATATTTTATTTTTGTAGTAGATATATTCTATTATTATGATTAAATATCATTTTTGAATTTTTTAAAAAAACTAGATAAATTTATAATTAAATATTTTATTACTAATCGGATTTTACTACAAGTAAACTTATAGTAAATATAATTGAAAGTTGCTCTTTCAGAATTAACAGTAATTGGATAGGAAGAACTTGATGAGCAAAGGAATAGAGGTAAAAATATAGATAATATTAGAGAGAATGATAATCAAAAAGACAATATTAAAAATATTGGAGAATAATCCCTAATATTATGATTTTTTTACATCTTTCATTAGTTTAAAAAATTTTTTTTGACTATCTAATTCTTTAATTAAAATTTCTTTTTTATTATTTAAATTATTGATAAAATCATATAAATAATCAATACCTTCCTTTGTTTTTGTTAAAAGTTCTATATCATCTTTTGATGGAATGTTCATATTAATATCCTATTTATATTTTTTTTTAAATAAAATTATAACATATTTTTTGTTTACTTTTTTAGTTTATTAAAAATATAAGACCTATTCTTAACTGGGATATTATTAATTCTAAAAATATTTTTATATTCTTTAGAAATAGGTTCTTTAGATTTAAAAGTCATATGTAATGTGTTTTCATTTGAGCCAATAGCAATAATTCCACCAATATCAATATTAAACTTTTGTTTTATAATATCTTCTCTTTGTTTAGATGTTAATACATATTGAAATTTTTCTTTCAAAACTTTACTAATATTCCTAATATCTGTAATGTTGTCGAATTTTTTGACTACATAGTAATTATCAATATTTAAATCTAACGGTTGTTTTAAATATTCTAATTTTTGAAATGAATCTTCATCAATATCTAAATATTCAAATGATTTAGTAATACCACTTTGATACTCATTAATCAATTTAGTAGCAAATTGATGTCTAAAATAATTTCTTGTATATGATTCATCAAAATTAGATTTGTCTGTAAAATACTTAACTTTATTTTCTTTTAAATAATTTAGAATTTTATCTTTACTAGTTTCAATTAATGGTCTAATTAAAGTATAGTTATCCTTAGATATAAGACCTTTAAACCCATTTAATTCAACTAAACCTGCACCTTTAGTAAGTTGCATTAAAAACCATTCCATTCTGTCATTTAAATGATGCCCTGTAATTAAATTATCATACTTATAATTATTAATTACTTCTTTAAATTTTTGATGTCTAAAATCTCTTGTAGATCTTTCATCAAACTTTTTGTTATTATAATTAAATAGAAATATATTTTTTTTATGTTTAGATGCTAATTCATTAGCATACTCAACTTCTTTCATAGACTCTTTTCTCATATTGTAATTAATAATTACAATATCAAATTCAATATTACATGTCATTAAAATATCAAATAATGCAGAAGAATCTTCTCCACCTGAAAATGCTAATAAGTTTTTTTTATCTTTTAATTCATTAATATATTTAATCATTAGTTATTATCCAATTTTTCCAACTTTTTTATAATCATACTTATTCATATTCTTTTCTTATAAATAAGTATAACAATAATATACTTAAAATTTGATTAAATTGGATATTATTATTTAAAATTCTATATAATATAGAATATAAACCTATAACTTGTATCATCGCACTTCATAAGGTATAGGTTTATATATTAAAAAGATTCTCAACCCCACAAGGCATTGAGATAAGCCAGTTTATTGTGGTATATCATTCATAGTGATATAACTTGCTAACCTATTTGAGCCTCTCATCTCAACCTATCTTAAAGACATTAAATACTAGAATATTTAATAAATAATGATAGTTGTCTAACGCATAGTGATACATTTATATATAAATTAAAAATATTAAGAAATTGAACCTTCTAAAGTGATACTAAGTCCACCATGTTTCACCACGATACTTTTTATAATTAATTGTTAATATTTTCAACAAGTCGCAACTCTTATCCATATCCCAGTTAAGGGTTCAATTGCTTGGCTTTCAAGAATTAATGAGAAATACGTTTTGAATAAGTACTTCGCCTCTTAAGACTATCTCAACATCTACCAAAACACAAGTTCTGTAAACTCTGAACTATAAAAATATTTCGATTAATACTACAACCTATCTCGATTTGGACTCTTCCAGGTTCTGTACCATATTAATCTATTGATAACTTTACAACGATTAAATAACCCATATTCCAATTCTGGTTTATTCTTTCATATATTATATTCATTATAATTATCCTCGGAAGTTTCCGATATTTGTACGGGCAAATATATAATTAGTATAATACATATATTAATACGTATTTATCATATGCTAATATCAAAAATATTTTGACGGCTAAGAATAACTTATTTTTCTTTGTTGACCATATTTATTTGAGATGATGTATTATATATGAAAGTAGCTTAAAGTTTGTTGAATTCAACACCATAAGCAGATAAAAATTTTAATTTTATAATTTAAAGATAATTTATTTATTGCTATCCGGTCTACATCTCCTTCTAATTCATCTAAAATAATATTATATTTTATTTTATTAAAAATGATTTTATAAGATAATTTAATTCTTTTATCTTATGATTTCTTCTACTTGTAATAATAAAAGAAGATATTAAACTTAATAATACATAAGTAGAAAAGAAATATATTCCTACACCTATTTCTGCTTTTGTAAAAGCATCACTATTTAATGATAATATTGAAATAAAAATAGAAACTATAAATACATCTGCCATAGACCACTTACCTAATTTATCTATTATTGCTATACTTTTATATATAAGTAATGAAGCAAACATTAATAATGTTTTTATAACTGGAATTATTATACTAAATAATGATATAAGTATTGCTATTATATAATTTTCTGTAATTATTAATTTATAAATTGTATCATATATACTTTTTAATTCATATTTTAATACTGTATGACCAATAATTGGTAGCTCTTTAAATACCTCTACTGTAATCATGGTTGTAAATAAACCTATTAATAAAGAAATTATAGAAATCATAATTGTAAAAAATAATATTATATTTGTATTTAATATTTTTATTTTTAAAGATGTAATTAATAATACTAATATAATAAATATTAATCCAAAATATTTTAAATATGAGTTTTTTAAAGTGTTATTATCAACAATTGATTTTGATTCTAATACTTTTATTAGATTTATTTTTTTTTCTTGTAAATTTAAATGTATTTTATCATTATTTGTATATTTATTATATTTATTTTTAATAAAATTCTTAGATTTCTCTAGTAGTATTGATGTTTCATTTTTTAATATCTCTTTTTTATCATTGTAAACATTTCCTAATTTATTGTCTATATAATTGATTTTAGATATTTTAACAAAATTATTATCAACTATTTTAGATAGTTTATATGATTCTAGACCATAGAAACCTATAAAACAAGTAAGTATTGTTAGAATTATAACAAGTATTGTATTATTTAATTTTAGCATAAAATTCCTTTTTAGTAGTATACAAAAAAAATATTAATATACTATTAAAAAAAGAAGATTATTTTTATTAAATTTTATTTTTTGTAAACTATTTAAGATTTTTAATGTTGAAGTGTCTAATAATTCATCATGAAATATAATATTTCTAAAAGTCTAAAAGGTAACTCTTTCTTTTCTTTTAAAAGTTTTAAAGAGCTCTTATGCTCTTCTTTTGTTTTTGTCATTATTAATATATTCAATCTAATAAGTTTTTTAGATTGAATATACTAATATACATTAAAACTTACTTAAAAGATAATTAATGTAGAAAGAAGCAAGAATCTATTTCTAAATTATTTTTCTTTATTTGATTTTCATCTTTTCTCTTCATGTTAATTCTATCATTCTCTTCATTATCTATTTCACTATAAATATAGTATAAGATTGGTATAGTTGATATATTATGAACTATTATGTACATAATTGTACTTAAAAAAATATAATGCTTACCAGCAATTGTATAGTGACTATAAAATTGTATAAGACCAAACAATAATGATAATAAAAATGCTGATAAAAATATAATTAATTTTTCTTCTTGTATTTTATTAATCTTTATACTCTTGTTTATATATTTTCATTGATGGGAATTCTATTGCTGTTAATTCTCCACTAAACCCTTTGAATGCTCCAGTATCTATACAAGCAAATGAATCTCTAATAATTGGTGAATCAAAAATAGTATGTCCAAAAACATTAAAGATTTCTGGAACATCTATAATATTGTGTGGATTCATCACTTTTCTATTCCATATAATATCTTCTTTTGATAATTTTGGATTTGCCCAATAATTATTTATTGATGAGTGTGATACAACTAATTTTCTATTTTGATCATTTTTTAAATTATATTCTAAATAAACAGGGAGATTAGTCATCCATTCTACATCATTTTTCATTTTATCTTTATAAGATTCATTATATTTCTGTTTGTATGAATGGATGGCTTTATCTCCACCATTCTTAATCCACCAATTATTATACTCTTCTTCTATCTCTAAAAATTCAATCATTAATTCTTCATGATTCCCCAACACAACATCATAATTAGCATTTCTAATAAGCTCTACGACCTCTGCTGACGATGGACCTCTATCTATTAAATCTCCTACAAAAATAATTTTTTCATCATATTTATTAGGTAGTTTTTCTATTAATGCACATAATGTTTTATAACATCCATGCACATCTCCTATTATAAATACTCTTTCTTTCATCTAATAGCCTTTTTTATATTATAATTATGATTATAATATAAAAGAGGATAAGATATGAAATATATATTAATGTCAATATTAATGGTGAGTGGTTTATTTGCTTTAGATATTACACCAGGTCAAAAATTTGATGGTAAAAAGAGGTTGAATAAGGTCTGTGTAGAGAATGATGGCAAAACGACTTGTACTCTTTATAATTTTAGAGGAATAGTTTATGAAATAAAAGATTATGACACTTCTTCAAAAAAATTGCATGGTGATTATAAAAAATTTGAAACATCATATTCTAAAAATCTTAGTAATTGTAAAAAAGATCCTAATAAAACTAATGGATATGTTTATAAATGTAAAGATAAAAAAATATTAAAAGTTTCTGGAAAATATTTTAATGGTAGAAAAACTGGTCTTTGGAAAATATATAGTAAAATTGATGGTAGAGTTTTAAAAAGTTCTAATTATGGAAATAAAAGGAATCCTGATCTTGTAGATAAAACGATACTTAATGATTCTACAAAACCAAGTAAAGAAAGATACAAATCAATTATTGATTTAACTTCTACTAGAAAATAATAAAGATAAATTCTTTATTATTCTTTATTATCAATTGATAATAATTTTACTTCTTTATCTAATATAGATATAAAATCAAATTCTTTTTTTTAAAATAATCTAAATTGTAAAGTTTAACGTCCTTCTCCTATTACATAGCTCATATTATTGTCCTTTATCTATATTGTTTTATTATAATGTAATAGGAGAAGGACGTTAATATGAGCTATGTATCAAACAATTTAATAGATGGAGAAGAAATCCTCCAAACTACAAGACTTCATTGGTTATTATTTTTAAATCCATTTTTAGTTTTTTTAGGTGCTGTTACTAGTCAACTATTTTTAGATACAACTATGATGAATCTAATAAGCCAATTTTTATGTGCTATTGTACTAATTATGTTAGTACAATCTTTATTTTATTTTTATTTTACAGAGATTGTAGTAACAAATAAAAGGATTATAGTAAAAACTGGCTTTTTTACTATTAATACAAATGAAATATTATTTAAAAAAGTAGAAAGTATAGACCTAGAACAAAATATCATAGACAGAATGTTTAGTAGAGGTAATGTTAAAATAAAAGGAACGGGAGATACACATATGAATATTTCTGGTATTTTAAACCCTGTGTCATTTAAAAATAAAGTGTTATCTTTACTTTGAGTAAAAATCTACTAATTAACATAGATACAAAATTTATTTTTTATTTTAAATTATTATATGAAAAAAACTCTTAAATAATGATTTCTTAGAAAATAAAAAAAATAGTTTGTAATGAAAAGAATATTAAGGAAATATTCCTTAATATTCTCTAAATTTAAAGAATTTCATTTGTTCATATTCTATATAGTTGTCTCTTAGATAATCTTTCATTTTATTATTGTTTTAATTTAATAAAAGCATCAAATTCTTTTGTTATAATTCTATTACAACTTGTAATGATATCTGATATATATTCTATTAAATTCTTTAATATTTTTCCGATTTTTTCTACCTTAATATCTACTAGTTCTACTATCCCATCTTTTAAAATATTTTTTTAAAGTATTTATTACTTTTAATTTTATTAAATTTTGTTTTATAATCATCATATTTATCTTTATAATCACTAAATTTTGCTTTCTTTGATTTTTTAGGAACTTTTTTTACTTGCACATTTGTTTTATATGTTTGATTTTGAAGCTGTCTTTCTTGATATAATGCTATTAAACTTTTGCTAGGAACTGCACTTGCATATAAATTCATTCCAATAAATATAATTATTAATACTTTTAACATTTTATTCTCCTAAACCCTAGTTAAACTAGGGTTTTATAGTTCGAGTGGAAAAACTTGTCAATTCCAATCATTACAGAAATCATCAAACTAAAAGTTTAAAATCTCTTATTCTTATATATATAAGTATAACAAGTTTATGCTTAATAATTATTTAAATTATGGTTTTATTTTTAGTAGATAAGTACCACTCGAAGAGTAGTACTTTAAATAGTTTATTATTTTGTAGATTTTTTAATATTTTCTTTAATATATTTCTTTAATACATCTTTAGTAACTTCTAATGAAGTATTATGTAATAAATATTGATGAATAATTTTAGTTTTAACATTATCTTTAACAAATTTCTTAATTAATTTTTTATAATTACTAAGTTCTGTTATATTTTCTGTTACATTTTCTGCTATTGTACTTTCAATAGTTTCTTTTGCTTTTTTACTTTTTTCTTCAGCTTCTTGTATAAGTGTATCAAGGTGTTTTGATGCCTTTGTAGCCACTTTTTCTGCTTTCGCAGCTACTTCTTCACTTATAGATTTTAGAGAATCAAAAATAGATGTAAATCTATTCTCTATATCAATAATTGGTTCATCTATCTTCTCTTCTTCCTTCTCTTTTTCTTCAATAATATCTTGCATTTTTGTAGCAGCATTAATTACTTCAGTTATATTTTTCATAACTTGATCTAAATTAAATTTAATTTCTTTAGTTGTATCAACCTTTTTTTGAGAAATTAAATTTTTAATATCTTCTATATTTTTTTTATTATCATCTTTTACTACATCTTTTTGAGAGATCTTAGAATATTTTGTTATAGCGTAGTATACTGAACCATAACTTCTCTTTGTTTTAAATTTTTTATTTAATAAATTTCTTAATTCACCTACTGGTATATTTTTATTATCTTTTAAAAACTTAATTTCTTTATCATTCCACTTTTGTTGACTCATAATTTCTTTCCTTTTATTATATATCTATTATATCAATAGAAGACTTAATCAATACTTATATTTTAAGATTAAATCTTCTAAATATATCTTAAATCTTCTAATGTTAATAAAATAAAATAATTAGGTCTTACTGTTGTTTCCCATACTGTTTTATCGTCTTCTATAATATAATATAATGGTGGTTTGCAAATTTTTCTGGAGTTCTTCTAAAAATTTCAGGATACCCATTCTTTACAATCAACTCTTTTGCTTCTTTACTAGAAGAAATATAGTGGTTATTTAAATCATTCATTAGATAGTAACACCAAACATTCTCCATTCTTTTGAATAATCACTAGAATATATAAAAATAAACGCTGAAATCATTTTCTCTTCAATATTATTTTGAGGGTCATGTTTATCAAGTATATTTTTGATTTTTTTAACAGAGAATTTTTTATTTGAGTGCAGAAACATAATAGTGTCTTCATAACCTTTAATTAAATCTTTAAATAAGATAATATTTTTATCTTCTTTAACTAGCCCAAGTTCTTTAATCTTATTAAAGATAACTGTTCTATTTCTATTTAAAACATGTCCTAATTGACCATATGATAAATATTTATAATAAGTTTTAATTATTTCAACATCTTCTACGCTAAACTTTTTTAAAACTCTTTTTTTTAAGTTTAATCTTTTTGCTTCCATAGCAACTTCAATTGGTTTAATATTTAATATATTTGCCATATCATCATTCGACTTGATATTAAAATTATCTTTTATATATTTGCTATCTTCATCTTTTAAGTTTATCATCTTTATTCCTTATTTGGTTGGATCCAGTTTAAGTTAACTTCATCAAATTCCATGCTATATACTTCCATAGTAATAAGAAGATTTAACATTCTTATTACTATTTTTTGAATTATCAGAAAATTGCATTCATCACAATGAACAGAAAGCTAATTCTGATTTCTTTTAATTAATATATTATACACTTTTTAACCTTAAGATTAAATTAAAATATATAAATAAATAAGAAATGACTAAACCTTACTCAGAATCGAATATGGAGTGTTTTATATATTGCTCAATTGTATAATTATCAATCTTAATACATTCATTTGAATCACAATTTTTCTTTACCCATTGCTCTATTTCTTTTAAAACTTCTTCTACTTTATCATCTGGTATTTCAATTGTAATTGTTTTCATAATATAACCCCTATTTATTTAGTAAATATAGTATACCCAAATTTTCTTTAATTTAAATTAAATCTGAAAATAATTCATGAAAAACTTTAAATTCTATATAGATATTTTCATTAATTATAATAGTTTCTCTAAATTCTTCATTATTATAAAATAAGTAATAATCATTCATTTCATAATATATTACATTCTCAATGTCATTATAGTTTTCTCTTATGACTTCTTTTTCAATCATAACATATAAAACTTCACTAAAAGATATATTATTATATTTCCCTAAATACAACATTTCATTTTGATTAGAGTAGTTTTATAATAAAGTATTAAATCTTTGGATTTCTTCTAATTTAAAGGTACTTTCGCCTTTCATATGTTTTTTTATTGCATAGTTTAAGGAATCATATACATCAAAACATCAAAGAAATGAGAATCCCAAATACCTTTTTAATCTAGTCTTTTTGGTTTATTGGTATAACTCCATTCATCACTATTTTTATCTATAGCTAGGTAACTCATAATTAATAAAATAATGTTTAGAAACAAATATTTGTCCTTTATTATAATATTTATCAAACATCTATTAAAATAGATGTGACGTGTATAATACAACATAGCCAATTAAATTGGCTATGTTGTATTATATTACTTTTATTTAATATCTTAATATTATCAGGAACTTCTTCCCAAGTATTATAATATTCTCCGCCACCTTTTGTAAAGTAGCTTTTAGGCATCACCATTATTTTTGTACTATTCATCTCTGTATGATAATGAACACATATTTCTAAATAAGAATCTATTGGTCCAAATTTTGAAAACTCTTCAACCATATATATACTAATTATGAAATCAGAATTAGTATATATTATATCTAAATTTATAATTAAATATCTTCTTTTTTAAACCATTTATCATAATACAATTCGATAATAGAGCTAGTAACAATTAATAGAGTTATTGTATTTAATATTGGTATTAAAAATAAAAATAAAACAAATCTATTTACAATTACTGCATCTTTATATGCTAATCCAGTTCTATTTTTTTGTGCAAAAAATTCATATATTAAATACATAATTAAAGTTACAACACTATATAAATAAATAAATAAAATTAAACTCATTTATATATAATGGAATCTAGAGCTAATCCCATTTGTCTAGTTAAATTACAATTAAAATAATTGTCATATTTTTTATCTAATATATTTTTGGCATCTACTTTTTGAATAATTTTATTAAATAGATTATCTGTAACTTCTAGATAGACTCTTAATTTACCATTATTATCTATGAATGTTACTTTATTATCTTTCTCTATAACTTTACATCTTGCATAAATTCCAGATTCAAGCTTTTCGACATTAGTTATACCATCAAATCTATCAGCTTTAGTTCTATTATCAACACCAACCTTAATATATACTATATCATCTTTAACAATATTTTCAAATAATTTTTTAGCCTTTCCAATAGTATAGTCAATTGTTTCTAAATTTTCTAAACTTTCATTAATTCTCCATCTATTGTTTAATCCTGGAATATTATTTATAGACAATACCTCTTGAAAAGTTTTTGTATTGCACATCATTATATAATAATTCATTTGTTCTTCTTCGTCATCTTTTATCATATTAATATCCTGTTTTAATTTTTAAACTTTTTTCAATACCATTAAATTGATATTCTAGTTTATCTGGTATATATATAATCCCTTATAAACATATGTCATATCAAATTGATATCTATTAATAAATATTCTTAAAAATTGATGTAACATGTCTTCTGAAACAGACACTAATGGTTTGTCACATTCTAAAATTTCTAAGCTTTTGTCTATTAAATGTAAACCATATCCTTTTTTTTGATATTTTGGTTCAATTCTTAAAACTCTTAATTTATTTTCATTACCTTTTTTAATAATTGAAATTCCAACTAAAGAACCTCTATTATATGCCATAATAACTTTGTCTAATCTTAAAATTACATTTGGAACAACTTTATTCCAATACCAACTAGAAAACTCTGAATAATAGCTTCCTAAACTAATTAATATTTGATGTGTTTGATGTAATTCAAGTAAAGTAGAAGCATATTTATAATTCATTACACTATACTTTATTTATTATATAATTTATATTTGTAATATTTATAAAATAAAACATTTAAAAATATAATTCCTGCAATCCTATTGATATTTTCTAATCCTATTGGTATTTCCCAAAAATATATAAATAATAAAACTATAGTTATCCATACCATTATATTAATTAGTTTATCCATTAATATAATTCCTTTATTTTTTTTCATAGTTACATCTTCTAAAACTTCCATTTCTATTATTAATCCTTCTCTTCAACATATTTAATACCAATTATTCCACTAAAGAATACTATATATACTACAAATATTGCAATTCCTTGAAAATAAGAGTAGTATAACAATATAGACTTAATATTTAATTAACTAACCTTATTTTCAAAATGGAATTGAATTTGAGCATTAAAATATTCTTCCATTAAATTGTAGAAATTAAAAGCAATTTTTACATCTTCAAATATCCAACTATTTGCTATAATTTTATCTTTTTTACCTTTGGTATAAAGCATTATTAAATGATAAAATTTATCATTTTCAATTTCCCAATCTTCTTTCATAAAATCCATATGTTTACCTAGCATTGATTCATATGCTATTTTTGAAGATACTAAATCTAATGAAGATATAATTCTTCCACCATATATTAATAATTCTTTTCTAGTTTCTACGATTGCATACCCTCCAATCGTATCTATTAATTTAAATTCTACATCCAAATTAATATTTTTAGTAAAATCTTGTCCTATTTGCATTTTTTCCATTTTATTTACTTCCAAACAAGTCAAGCTTGTATTTTTTACAACTTGTAAATGATTTAATAGCACTTACGTTTGCAAAGACAATTGATACATTCTATATAACAATGTCTACTTTTTCTGAGTAAGTATCATTAATACTTCCTGTAATTATAAAATAATTATAGGAAGCTAAATACTTATCGCTACTAAACAACAAGGAAAATATGTCAAGTCATATCTGAAAATGTATTTAAATCTTGATCTTTAGACTTATCTATATTCTTGTCTTTTATCTTGTCTTCTAGTTTTTTGATAATATTAAGTGAATCATTATTGAAATTATCATAAATATTTTGATCTTTGTTCCATTGACTAATTCTAAATTCTTCAAATGTTTTATTTAATTCATCTAATTTATCCTCTGATAAATCTTGAGCTTCATGCTCTTTAAATAAGATTACACCTTTTTCAGTACTTTTTTCAACTTGGTCAAAATTAATCTTTGTTTGTATTATTAAATCTTTAAAATCATCTAAAGCATTAACAATATCTTCTGGCATTATTCCATCTACTTTGATTAATTTAACAAAAAAATTAAAACCTGTTACATCTTTTTGAAAATCAATAACAATATCCATTTGTTTTTGAAGTAAATTAATGGTGGCTAACTCTTCTTTTGATAAATCATCTTTACCATATATTTCATTTTTAACAATAATAGGTTTCTCTTTATCAAAAGTATTAGAAAAATATTCTTTAACATTATCTTTAAGTGTCTGAAAAAATGAAGATATACTTTCTCTATTATATCTAAAAGATGAACTACTATCTCTTTTGTTCATATTATCATTAAAAATTTTTTCCATTTCTTTTGAAAATTCTGCTCCAAATGAGTCAATACCTAATCCACTAGCCATATTAAACCTTTCTATTTTATATTATTATTTTATATTTAATTATATAAAATAATAATATTTAATTACTTAGAAGTATATTTTTTTTAAATATTAATCACTTACGTTTGTAAAGATAATTGATACATTTGCATAACAAAACCTACTCTTTTTGTATGAATATCATTAACTATTACTTTTTTAATCACCAAAACTCCATTGAGCATAATGAGTTTCGTTTTCTTCATATCCAGTACAAAAGTGCCTTTTCAATGATTCTTTAGCTATAATATCATGTACTGGATTTCCTTTTTCAAAAACTTCAAAAGAGTGAAAATACATTTGAAGTTTTTTATTTGGTTCATTTAATATACTATCATTATAAATTTTTCTAAAATGTTCTTTAATTTTTTCTGGTATAGAATCTTGAAGAGCTTTAGCAATATCATTTTCCATATTCAGGAACTCTTGGTTTTGATCATTAATAATATTAAAGTTTTTAATTTTAATATTATCTTTCTTTTCTAAAGTTCTAATTTTTCTTTCTAGTTGATCTATTATTATTGAATAAGATTTTTCAGTATCAGTAAATCTTTTCATCCAATTATTTCCATCTAAATCTTGTGAAACTAAAAGGAAATAATTTCTTTCAAATTCATTAAATTCTAATAATTCTTTTAATGAAACTTCTACCATATTTCCTTCAATCCAATCAACTTCAACCACTTTATATAATTTTCTATCAAATTCTTCTAAATATTTAATTGCTTCATTATATGTTAATACTTGTCTCATTAAATGTCCTTTTATAATGATATTATAACAATTTTATCCTTAATATTTAATTAATTAATTAATTTATTTATTGTTGGAGCTTTGATGAGACTTGTTAAATATAGTATTTCATCATATTTTAAAATTTCAGAAATTTTATATACAGGGTTATTTAAAATTTCTCTAATATTTATTTGTAATTTATTTGGATTTTCTGCTACCCAAAATAATTCATCTATCATATATAATTCATAAAAATCTTTTTTTAACTTCTTTAATTTTGTATAGTTTTTATCTGTAATATTATCTTTTAAAATATTTTGGAGATTAAGAGTAATATTATAAAAATAATCTGATTTTCTTTTTGTTTTTTTTATATCTAGTGAAGTTTCCATAAATTTATTATAAATGGAAATCATTTTAGGATATCTATCTTCAAATCTTACAGACAATATATTTGGATAAAATCCTATCTTATCATCGTCTTCATATTCAGACATTAAAATGTTATCTTTAGATAAATATCCTGATTTATATTTATTTTTATGATCATCATATGAAATATAAAAACAAACATCACCTTTATCAAGTTTGTTAGAACTTTGTATAAAGCTTATTTTAAAATTATTCATAATTGTATTTTTCATAATTACTCTTTATTTTTTAATTTTAAAAACTTGTCTAATATTACTGAAGAATCATCTACTAAATTAGATATATCTTTAGAAAATTTTTCTCTATTTTCTGTATCTAATAAGTATTTTAATTTATATTCTAAATCTGATTTTTTATCTCTATAAAAATATAATATATTATCTTCTTCAATAGTTGATTCAAACATAGAGGATTTTTTTCTTAATGGAATTATTCTATTTATGTATTCTTGAATATTATATTGATAACTTTTTATTTTATTTTCAATTGGAATATCATCCCAATTACTATATATTTCAATATTTTCATCAAGATCAACACCTTTAGGCATTATAGTTATAATATTAAAAAGATCTAATACATATATTATTTCTTTATTTTTAATATCTTCTAAAATTCCATTTAAATATTCTTCTATAGTAATATCTTGTTCTTCTATTAATGATATATTAAAAGATCTATCTGTATTTAAAAATAATAATCCTGATATAGTATCATATAATTCATTATTTTGAATAATAATTGTTGAAGAGTTCATTGTATTTCCTTTTTTTATATATTTAGTATAACACATTTAATATATAAAAAAGCTTAACTTCATTTTATATATTAAATTTTGATAATCTTTAATATATTTTTCTATTATTTGACATTCATTAATAATAGAATTATAGTTTAATTGGAAATTATCGTTAAATTTAATTTTAAAATTCATTAATGAATCTTTATTTAATAAAAATGCTTGAACATTAATCGTAAGTGAATATTTATCATTACTGATAAATATATTATTATATTTATTTAATGTAATATCTAATTTATATTCTAATTTTTTTTCTATATTTTTTTTAAATATTTTAAAATTAAATTGATGTTCTTTTAGAAACATAATATTTGTAAAAGCTTTATCCATTATTGAAATAGCAATAGACTTATCTAAATATACTTTTAAAACTTCTTCTTGTAGCTTAGTAAAATTATTTATTCTATTTTTTAAAACTAATGAAATAATAAATCTTTTACTTTTTGTAATCGTATATAATTTAAAAGTTTTTTTTCCATATGTTAATAATAATACTTTATTATTAACATTTAATGAAATAAAATGATAGTTTTTATAACTATTAACTATTGTAAAATTTAATTGTTTTAATTTATCCAACATAATCAATCCTTAATTTATAAAAAATTATATCATATTAAATATTAAGAAAAGCTTATTATATATTATTTAAAGGTATTGTCAATATCATTACTTTTAATAATATCATCTTCCTTATTTATATAATTATCATATTCTTGTTCTAATTCATTTAATTTATTATTAAAAATTTCTAAATAATCATCTTTTAATTCTTCTAAAATTATTGGTAGCTTAATAAATTTTCCATTTTTTTCTTTATATCCATTATTTTCTAAGAAATCAATACAATTAACCAAATGATCTGAAGACATTTCATTGATTGATTTTAAATTATCTCTACCATCAACCAAAATGTCTTTTTTCATACACTCTCTTATATCAATACCTTTTTTTTCTAATCTTTCTTCAAAAGAGCTCATATTTTTCACTTCCAAACAAGTCAAACTTGTGTTTTCTACAACTTGTAAATGATATTAAACCACTTACGTTTGCAAAGGCAATTGAGACATTTTGTATAGCAATACCTACTATTTCTAAATTCAAATTAATTAAATTCAAAATCATCATTTACTTTATTTTAAGTATCAATTATTAATTGATAAATTTCTTTTTCTCTTTTTAATTCAATTACATTGTAATTATATTATTAATATTTTTATTATCTTCTTTAACTCTACCTAATGATTCAAATATAACGTTTTTAGTTTCTGTATGTTCTTTTAAGTAAGTCATTAAATCATTTTCAGATAAAAACTTTTTGTTAGGTATATGATATAACCAATTATATATAAAAAAGCTAATTTGTAACATAAAGGACATATAAAATTTCGACAAAAAGAGAAAACACTAGGTGGAGGTAGTCCTCGCACACCTTAGTTGTTACATATTTCAGTAACTTATATATAATATATATAAAAGGTTCTTGGAAGCATCTTAAATGTAAAGAATTTAATAAAAAATGGTGGGATCAATTCCACCATTTTTTATTATTTTTTAATCTACAACTACTCTGACTCTAGGTGCACCATTAACTTCATCCCCACCTTGTGCTCCATCAATTGAAAAATTTAATGGAGCATCATTTACAAAGAATTCATTTTCTCTTGCAATTTTAAAAATTTGATTTTGTAATGTGTACATACTATTACCAATGAATGCAATTTCTTCTTCAGGAGTAAATATTTTAGAGCTTTTTAGCATATCTTTAGCCTCGGCTTTTGTTGAACCCATATCCTCTGCTAATGCAGTAATAAAATTGCTATATTGAGAACCTGATTTTTTATTAATTAAGGTTGCTGTTGCATCCCAAATATCTCTTAACAAGTCTGCTTTAATAGTATAATCATCTACTTTAGGATTTAAAACAATTTGATCAATAATTAAACCTGGGAAAGAACTTGAATCAACAACTGTTTTTTTATATTTAGTTTGTCCAACTAAATACCCTAATGCAGGATTCCAAGTAACGATATTATCAATTTTACCAGCATCATACCCAGCTCTTAGATTAGAATCTAAATCCATATGTTTGATTTTAAAATCTTTATAAGGATCCATTCCCTTTGCTTTAGCTGCTTCAATAAATAATAATTCAGATATAGACTTTGTTACCATCCATACCTCTTGACCTTTAATATCTTGTAAAGTCTTACCATTTCTAGAAATTAATCCATCATTTCCATTACTGTAATCTTGTACTACAACTGCATCACCAAGCATCGGTGCAATAGCTGTCATATGGTCTAAATTTGTAACAGTTACAGCTTCTTGTTGACCAGCGATATAAGCATTTAATGATTGCAAATAATCAGGGTAATATGTGATTTTCAATTTACACTTATGATTTCTTTCAATTTTATCATATAGACCAATGTCTTGACTTGCATTAATTACATTCCAATTTATGTAAGCTGAAGTTGTTAATTTTAATTCACATTCACTAGCTGAAGCAATTGTTGCTAAAGTCATTATAACTGCCGCAGATACCATGATTTTTTTTGTTAAATTTTTCATTTTATTCTCCTAAACCCTAGTTAAGCTAGGATTTTATAGTTCTATTGGAAAAACTTATCAATTCCAATAGAACTTTATTAGGTTAACGTTGTTAAACGCAGACAATTAGAACTCGACATTAAACGATTTCAAAATTAAGAAACCAAAAGTTTAAAATCTCTTGTTCTCCTTTTTAAATATCATATATTATCTATTTTAATGTATATATTGAATTATACACATTTATATCTTAAAACTTATTTGATTTATAGTTTGATATTTTAACATCAAAACATTGTACACATAGGTCTCGATTGTTTGCAAATCATTTTTAGTAGCATGTTGAGACTATATCAATACGTTGCTAAAAAAATTTTTTGTTGAAATGCTGGTTTCCTCTAAAATTTCAAGTTTAACTTAAAATTGATTAGAGTGATTGTTAGAGGTTAAAACATACATGCCAATAACCTTGTATTAATATCTTAGAAAAAGCGACTTAAAGGTCGATGCGACCTGAATAGCTTTTTGAGTTTCGAACCATTATGTTTGAGTAGTTAGAAAGCTTCGACTCTCTATAGATCGAAGTAGTTCACTAACCTTTTACTCTACTATATCAAATGATTTTTTATCAAAACCATTTTCACTATACTCATATTCACGACATGGATATTCTTTTCCATTCTCGTCTACTGGTACAAAAACCATTTTTAATAATTCTTTTACATCTATGTTATTAACTATTACTTTTACACAATATGGATTAGTAATTTCTTGTATAAAATTTTCTTTTTTAATATCTTCACTATTATATAGATTTATATGATAGTTATGCTCATTAACTTGGTGTTTTATATGTTCAATATTATATTTTTTATCTTCTTTGTCATAATATAAAACTTCATTATTGCAAGAGCATCCTCTGTAAACACACTTATCACAATGAAAATCTTCTTCTATACCATTACCATATCCTGGCATATATATCCAAGTTGCTATATTTTTACAGTTTGAACATAAAACTTTTTTCATATATAATTCCTTAATTTAAATAAAATTATATCATATATATTATTAATATAAACTTAATTATTTGCTTTTTATTTAATTCTTGAAAGCCAAGCAATTGAACCCTTAACTGGGATATGGATAAGCGTTGCGACTTGTTTAAAATATTAACAATTAATTATAAAAAGTATTGTGGTGAAATATGGTGGACTTAATGCCACTTTAGAAGGTTCAACTTCTTAATATTTTTAATTTATATATAAATGTATCACTATGCGTTAGACAACTATCATTATTTATTAAATATTCTATTAAATTCTTTATTTATTAAGTTTTGATAATTTTTATCAGATATAAATTTATTTGTTTCATTTAATAATATTAAAAACATATAGCTATTGCTATGGTTATAAATCTTTTGAGTTATATAAATATAAATATAAATTATCATATATGTAAATAAATATCCATATATAAAAATATGTGTAACATTTATATACCCTAAAACAAAAATTATAATATAAGATAAAAAAAGATATTCTTTAATTATTGTATACATAGTAGACCATAACATAATAATATCTTTTCTTTCATTATTATAAAATTCATCATAGTCTTTAATGTAAATACCCATTTTTTGTAATGAATATCTTGTAAAAACTATATAAAATGAAAAAACTATAATAAATCCTATCATTGAATTTTCAAATGATAAATACATTAATGAAGTTAATGCTAATGATAGTCCTAACATATATTTCATAATTATAAACCCTAAGGAATTTATATCTTTTGTAATTAGTAAATCCTCACTATAAGAATTTACTAATTCTTTATAGTGAGAGTTTACATTATGTACTTTTATTTTCATTAATTAAGCTCTTTTTTTATTTTATTGTATAATTGTAATAGTAACTGGATGTTTTAGTATCTCAAATATCTCATTACATTTGCTTATAGTACTTAATTTTAATGAATTACATTTTATTATTTTAGTTAATTCATCTATTTTGTAGTTTAATTTATTAAATTTTATATTTCATATTTTCTATCCCTTAAAGTTATATTTATCTTGTGGTGGTAGTTGTAATACCTTATATCTTTATCAGAACTTAATATATGAAATATGTTCCACATAATATTAGATAATATACTTTTATGAACCTCCCCACCTTAAAAGATAAGTCTTCCTAGAAACTCCAAACTAATGTCGGATATTAAAAGGCTTTAACGGTAGTTGCTACCACATCTGAGTTTAGAATATTTATACTGGCATTGTAATCTACATTTGCTTTATGATTGCATTCGTCACCACCCTAGCACGGCGATGGTTTCTGCAAGAGTGTTACTAAATATCATCATTGATAATAAATTTTTCTAAATATTTATCTAAAACTTTGTTGAAATGTTTATTTTTAACTTTTTGAGCTTTAAACATTGATATAATATATTTATTCATTAATGGTTTTACTTCTTCAAAATCTTTTTCCATCCAATTAACTAATCTAAAAGATAAATCTGGATCAAAAGTTTTTTTATTTAATAAATTAAAAAATTTATATCCTAAATCCGTTTTACTTAACTTCCATTCATCATTATTATCTTTTTTTATTAATCCAAGGTCTAATAAATCTTGTAAAATAATTCCTCTTGATGCTGGCCCACCAATACCTCTAGACCATATTGTTGTATCATTAACATACTTACATGAACCTTTATAACTTTCCATAGATCTAATTAATTTCGATTCGCTTGTAATATCTAATTTATTATTATATATTCCATTGAAAGTCATTAATAAAAATTTAGATACTATCCCATTAACTTTTATGTCTATATTTGATAGTGTTTCAGTGATAAATACCATAGAATTTAAATTAAAATTATATTCAAAATATCTTTTAATTTTTCCTTGATTATTCCATTTATTATATTTCTTTTTATTTTGAATATTTAAAACATCTTCATGATTAAAAATCCTTCTACTTGAATTATTTAAAGTATCTACATCAAGCCTACTCATATCAAAATAATATATATTTTCAAATGATTCTTCCCAATTTAATCCAAGAGTTTGTTGTAGTGTTAAAAATGCTGCATAAACACCTGTATGATCTGGATCTGGACACAAGATTAATTCATCAAATTGTTCAAAATATTCTTTTGATGTGTTTGCTATCCAATTATCATGTTTAATTTTTTGATTTTCATAATCTACTGATGTATACTCATGTCTTTTATATCTTTCATATCTTTTAAAATTTTTTAAAGTATATTTAACATCTTCCACTAATGGGAATTCTTTATATTTTTTATTTTTTGGATAATCAAATCTATATGGAGTTAACATTAATGTAGAATAAAATTTATATTCTGTATTTTCTAAATGCTTATTAAAATCAATTGATTTTAATAGTGAAGTTTGTTGTGATGGTTTTTCTGTGATAATCAATATCTTTTTTGTTTTGTTGTTCATAATATTTCCTTTAAATATTGTATTGTAAATAATCATTTATTCACTGATATTCTCAAAATTGAGAGATTTAAAGTAGTTGCACTTCTTCAAGTGGTAGCTTAGCTATCTAATGTAGTATTTTACTATATATAAACTTAACAATAGCTTAATTTGAGAATAAAATCAAAGAGATTCGTAGAGTATGCTCTTTAGAGAATCTAAACTTCCCAAAGTAAACTATAAATACGAAAACAATAAATTCACAGTATACTGAATTCTGCATTCTTATTATATATAAAATTATAGCATTATATCACTTTAAAACCACTTAAGTGTTTATTAAGTGTATAAAGATACTTTTTTAGAAGCAAAATATCTAATCAAGCAATTATCATATAAAGTTCAAAACATCTCCGAAATAGTATCTTAAAAGGAATAATATAGATACTTATAGCTAATTTTGATAAACAAAAATTGAAGTTGCTAGAAACCAAGCGAAATATCCTACATTAAATTATTACTGGTAGGCTATTATATAAGATATAACTAATAGATAGTACAACACTTTTTATTTAAAAAATATTACTTGATAAAATTTACATTGATATAATATAAATCTAAAGATCAGATCAGATCAAAAAATATTAAAAATAACAAGGTGTGATTATTATAGTATAAGAATATAAGATTAGATATTGTTTATGTAACTACATTCTTTAGTCTCAGATTTAAAAAATTTTTTTAAAACATTTTTTCTGGAAGATTGAAACTTTGATTGCAACATTCAGGAAATTAGTGGAAGATATTAATATCTACATTTGGTTAAATCATATCAAGATTATATTTTGAAGATATTTTAGTCGCAACATAACTATTTAAGAAAACTCTAAAAGTTTTCTAAACTATCAAAAAATATACAAAAAAAATAATTGAAAATTTCGTAATTTACAATAAGCTAATTACACGATTTGGCTTAAGCTGTTCTTAAGGAAAGCTAAAACATCTTGTTTATGGGCTTTGCTAAGCTTTAAAGTATTAATTAAAGATAGTTTAGGGAGTAAACGAACATATGGTTTAGGGAGTTGTTTAGGGAGTAAATGAACATAAAAGATAGTTTAGGGAGTAAAAAAAACAAAAAGGGAGTTATTTTGTAGTGAACTCCCTTTTCTTACTTATAATTAGATATAAAGAAGTTTAAAGGATTTAGGATGTTTCCAACTGATGGTAAAAAATATAAAGAAAAACAAGTTAAAAAAAGTTTAAAACAGAACATTGATAATTTTGCTAATGTAGGTAATTTATTGATAGAAAACTTCATTAAGCAAAAAAATATTGATGCATTAAAACTAATCATTTATTTAGCTAAGCTTAATACAGAATTTAATAATGTCATTGAAATAATGGAAGATGAAAATGAGATAGTTACATTTGAGGTTCCAATAGATGAAATCTGCCTATTTTATAAGATAGAAAAAAGTAGTTTTAGAGGTAAAATTAAAAAAATTAGAAGTACTGATTTTAATTATTATGATAAAATTGATGAGGAAGAGGTTTTTACGACTATATTTCCAGAAATTAGAATTAAAAAAGATATTGTAAAAATTAAAATGTTTAAAACTTTATTTAAAGAACTAAAGAAAAATCTTCAAAACATTAAAGAACAAGGTTATACTCAAATAAAATTTTTAGATAGATTAATGAAATTAAAAAAATTTAATGCTTATAGAATGTTTATCTTTTTAAATAGAATTAGAGATTTTAAATATCAAAATAAAACTTTTTGCTTAGAGGAATTTAATGGTTATTTTGAAGTTAATTATAAAGAGTTGAAAGAAATTAGAAAAAATATTTTAAAACCTCTAGAGGAAGATTTAAAAGGTACTATACCTTTTAGTTATGAAGAAGTTTTTGATGAATCAACAAAAATAGGAAGAAAACCTATTGTAGGTTATAAGATATATTATAAAGAATCTACACAATTAGAAAATAATTAAGTTATTTATTTCTAATTCTAGCCCTAGAATCAATTTTAAATCTAATATCAATATTAGTTAATTGATTGAATATTAATTTTTGTTCTTTTGCTTATAATAGCGCATTTTTAATTATTTAATTATTTTTATATTATAATAAATCCTTATGTAAACTTTAACTATTTATTTGTGTTAAATTTATTAAATGGTCTAATTATTAGTAAAATAGGGGATTATTGAATAATAATTAATTAATATTAATTATTATTCAATTTATGGATTATATTTTTTTAAGACTTTTATGTTTTTAATTATTTTTACTATGAATTATTAGCACAAAATTAATCTTATGTATCTTTTTCTATAATAGTGCACAATACCGTAATTAATGTATTATTTTAATATTTACTACCATTTCATATCATTATTTAAAGATATGATTATAGACACTTAACGATTATTGTAACAATTTACCCATAATCCTTAAAATTTTTCCATTTTGACCACTTAAAACGAAGAGAATCACTAGATAATTGATATTTTATTAGTCTATTTTCAAAATAGACGGTAGATAGCTAGTATCAACGACATCTGGAATAAGAAATTGTAGAATATTAATTAAATCTAACTAAACCAAATTTTGGAATTGTCTGGAAGAGCAATAAAAAATTTTCAACCTAACTCAATCTCTCCAATATTATTTAACTTCAGTATTATTACCACTTTATTATTTCATTAAAACTTATTCAGGAAATTCCACAAAATTAATTTTAGATCTAAAGATCAGATCAGATTAAAAAATATTAAAAATAACAAGGTGTGATATTATAGTATAAGAATATAAGATTAGATATTGTTTATGTAACTACGTTCTTTAGTTTTAGATTTAAAAATTTTTTTTAAAATATTTTTTCTGGAAGATTGAAACTTTGATTGCAACATCCAGGAAATTAGTAGAAGATACTAATATCTACATTTGGTTAAATCATATCAAGATTATATTTTGAAGATGTTTTAGTCGCAACACGACTATTTAAGAAAACTCTAAAAGTTTTCTGAACTATCAAAAAATATACAAGAAAACAATTAAAAATTTCGTATTTACAATAGGTTAATTACACGTTTGCTTAAGCTCTTTTTAAGGAATTAGATTTCCCCTAGTTTATGGGCTTTATGGATATGTTTTAGTAATAAAAGGAGTAATAAGGTAACCAATAAGGTAACCAATAAAGCAGGTAAATAGAGTTTTCTATTAATAAAGTATCAAAAAATCCTAAAAAGTATCATCCTCCTTGTCGAAGGTTTCTTTTTAACTTAAAATAAATATTAAAAAAAGGATAGATAATGTTTCCAACTAAAGAAAACGTTGCAAAGGGTAGATTAAATTTATCAAAAAAAGCTTTTGAACCATATAACATTTCAAGATTAGGGAATGTTTTAATTGAAAATTTTGTTTTAGAAAGAGAAATTAATGCTTTAAAAATTATGATTTATCTTGCTAAAGTTGATGTTGATATAGATATTGAGAAACCTTTAGGGTTTAAAAAAGAAAATTCTGACCTTATAAACTTCAACATTTGTTTTCATGAATTATGTTCTTATTGCAATCTTGATGAATCGACTATAAGAAAAAATCTTAAAAAAATAGATAGTGCAAGATTAAGAATTTATAAACCAGAAGAAGAGTTCGCAAGAAGTATTGCAATTTTTACAGATATTAAAATTTATGGTAGTAAAATGCAAATAGAAATGAAAAAAGAAATTTTTAATGAATTAAAGAAAACACTTAAAGACATTAAAGAGAAAGGTTTTACTCAAATTAAATTTGTTGATAGACTAATGAATTTAAAATCTTTCAATGCTTTTAGAATGTTTATTTTATTAAATAGAATTAGAGATTTTAAATATCAAAATAAAACACTTTCTTTAGAAGAGTTAAATGGTTATTTTGGATTAAATTATAAAACTTTTAAATCATTAAATCAAAAAGTTCTTAAACCCTTAGAAGAAGAGTTTCAAAATATAATTCCTTTTTCTTATGAACCAGTTTATGGAATTAATCCAGGAAAAGGTAGAAAACCATTAGTTGGTTATAAAATAAATTATAAAGCACCAGACAAAATTGTAGCTGGAGAAAATCTTATTGAAGATAATCTTGTAGAATCTGGAGAAGATATTGTTAATATGATTGATGAGCTAGTTGAACTTAACCAAAATAAATCACCATTACAAAATGCAATAGCAAATCAAAGAGTTAATAATGAAAATAATTAATGAATCACTTATATTTAATTAAAGCAAAAGATGGGACAAAATTTAATAGTATTAGATACTTATTTAAAAAATAAAAGAAGAAGATTAGAATTAGTTAATTCTTAATCTTCTAGTGATTTAATATATTGATCTAATACTATTAAATTTGGAGCATATCTAAAATGTTTAGATATTACATCGTCAAATGATGTTTTGAAATGATATAAGTCTTCGAAATCTCCACATATATACTCAACAAGTAGTCCTACTCCAGCACTTCTACTTATTCCAGCATTACAATTGATAATAAAATTTTTTTCTTTATTATCTTTAATAAAATTAGCTATATTTTTAACTTCTTCTATACTAATAATATCGTGTAGTCCATCATCAGAAATAGAAGTTCTATCCCAAAATCCAATCTTTAAGAAACTTGAAAAGTTATTACAATACTCATCTTCTACTGGCTTTCTTTCCTCATCCATATTATTACTAATAGGATCAGAAATAGTTATTAATGCAGTATTAGATAAATCATATTTATCTAATACTCTATCAGACCCTTCAGCTATTTTAAACATAGAGATTAGTTCATCTTTACTAAAAATTGCCATAATATTATTTGTTTCAATTGATAAATATCCCATAGAATTAATATTTCTTCTTTGAGCTTTAGTTAATGTATTATTATTCATATTTCCCTCTTTGTATTAATATAGTATATCTAAATCAAGCTTATAATATAATTATTTGTAAATAAAATAATCACTATATATAAGATAATACTTCCTATTGGATTTTTTGTATCAAACAATGATAAAGCAGATCCAAAAGATTTTTTAATTTTTCTATTATTGAAGTCAATAGAATATAATTCATCTAATATTAAATGAGTTATAAACCCTACAAATAATAATAAACTAACTAAAGCACTATTTATTTCAGCGTTTAGATTAAGTGTTTCTTGTCCATATCTTAGTATTAAATATAATATAATACTTAATACTATTGCAAATGGTATTGAATGAACTAATCCTCTATGCCTCATAGAATTTTCAAAAATTTTAATAAAAATATAATTTAAAAATAATCCTACTAACATAAAAATAGGATATACTATATAAATATCAATCTCTTTTGTAATAGATATTAAGTTTTCTTCATTATTATTTATAAATATAATTGAAGCTATAATGGTTAATAAATATGTTATTTTTCTAAAATATAAAGATGGTCTAGATGTTTTTAAATCTATATCTGGTAATATACTCCCTAGAATACCTACCCATATCATTAATAATATTGTTAATAAATTCATCTCCAAATTTACATCTAAAAATTTATAATCATTATTTATTAACAAAAGTATAGAAGCAGTAGTTATTACTGTTACTCCAATACCAACATTTCGATGAGTTTCATAGTTTGCCATAAAAATACTTCCCTTTATTTATATAAAATTATAACAAACAAAATCTTATAACTTCATTAAATTATAAATAAAATATTATATATTTCAATAAAATCGATGTATTTCTTGAATATAGATTATAATTAATATATATTAATATATTGATAAAAGGATTTAATATGATAAAACAAATAAAATTATCTATAGCGGCATCGATTTTCATTGGAAGTAACTTATTAGCAATTTCAATGCCAAACATAGACACACCCAGAAATATGGAAATGGAAAATGATCAAACACTTATGATGGGGATAGATAGGTCATTTGTAAAAAAAAGAATATCTTTGCCTCAAACAGAAAAATATAATAGAGATGTTCAAATTGTAGAGCTAAAAAAAGATCCTAAATATTATAAAAATAGACTTGAATCTTCTGGTACAAAAGGTGAGCAAACTTGCTTGCAAAGTTGATGCGATGTGAGCGCAGTCTATTATAATTCTAGAATTATTTATAGGCGTTAGCAGTCGAATCCTGACATATAACCTAGGCTTGACCTAGTTATA
>Ga0256842_1000456_pt1 | contig 36108 bp, 38 predicted proteins | sample 4559240metaG_FD_185973 | JGI IMG/M metagenome (GOLD analysis project Ga0256842, IMG submission 185973) | Hydrothermal vent microbial communities from Guaymas Basin, Mexico - 4559-240 | ecosystem: Environmental > Aquatic > Marine > Hydrothermal vents | place: Mexico: Guaymas Basin | collected...
TAGCAAAGAGATTGGGTTTAAAGATGGGAGAAAAGTTGCCAGAGCCAATTTTAGAGTTTTTCTATAAAAGCGATGAGCTTGATGACCCTATGATTAATGAAAATCATATAAGGGTATTTAAGTGGGCTGATGAAGATACGCTTGCAAAAATGAAAGAGATTGCCTACAAGGTTAACGATTGTTTAAAAGAAAGATTCGATAAAGCCGGTATTTTGCTTGTTGATTTTAAGATAGAGTTTGGTTTTGATAACGAAGGCAATTTGCTTGTGGGAGATGAGTTTACACCTGATGGTTCAAGGCTGTGGGATAAAGAGACGGGCGAAGTTTTGGATAAAGACAGGTTTAGAAAGGATTTGGGTGATTTGATAGAAGGCTACGAAAAAATTATGATGAAGATATCCAGGATATAAGATGAAATATACCGTTATAGTAAAACCAAAGAAGGCTATTTTAGACCCTCAAGGGAAAGCCATAAAAAAGGTTGCTGAAAATTACTTTGGTAAAGATATAGGTGATATAAGAGTAGGGAAATATTTTGAGATTGAGAGTAGCGAACCTAAAGAAACGATAGAAGAGTTGGCTAATAAGATTTTATCTAACGATGTTACCGAAGATTACGAGGTTATAGAGTCTTGAAGGTTGCCATAATTCGTTTTCTTGGCACTAACTGCGATTATGATTGTAAATATGCCTGTGATGTATTAGGTATTAAATCGGAGTTTGTGTGGCATGAAGAGACAAGCCTGAAAGGATTCGATTGCGTAATTTTACCGGGCGGTTTTTCTTATGGCGATTATTTGCGTTCGGGTGTTTTGGCTAAATTCTCACCCATAATGAATGCCGTTAGAGAATTTGCAAACAAGGGCGGTTATGTTATGGGTATATGTAACGGGTTTCAGATTTTAACAGAGTCAAGACTTTTGCCGGGCGTATTGCTAAAAAATAACAATTTAAGGTTTATACATAAGGATGTGTATTTAAAAACTGAAGGAAGTAGATGTTATTTTTTGAAAGACTCAAACAAAAATCTTCTTAAAATGCCTATCGCTCACGGTGAAGGAAATTATTTCTGCACCAAGGAACAGCTTGAGTATCTTAAGGACAACGATATGATTGTTCTTAGGTATGCTTCAGAAGATGGTAGTGTAGATGAAGATGCAAATCCGAACGGTTCTGTTTTTAATATAGCAGGCATTTGTAATGAAAAAGGGAATGTGTTTGGATTGATGCCTCATCCTGAAAGGGCTGTAGGGCATTTGGGAATTGACGGAGAAGAAATTTGGAAAAGTCTTTTGGAATGAAAGTGCCTTTATTTAAGGATTTATTATTCATTTCTTCGTTTATACATTTTGACAGAAAATCTGTTTTATGATATTATCCAGCTTGAGTTTTTAGGATATTTGGAGAGGTGTCCGAGCGGCTGAAGGAGCACGATTGGAAATCGTGTGTAGGGCCACAAGCTCTACCGCGGGTTCGAATCCCGCCCTCTCCGCCAATAAACCACAATTGAGTTTTGCGCCCATAGCTCAGTTGGATAGAGCGCAAGATTGCGGTTCTTGAGGTCAGAGGTTCAAATCCTCTTGGGCGCGCCAGTTTCTTTTGGCGATGTCTACCCTCTGTGGGCCTGTATGACGTACACCCTACCGAACCCCGCCAGGTCCGGAAGGAAGCAACGGTAGGTAGGGTTGTATGAGCGTATAGTGTCCTGCTAAGGGTGGGCATCGCTAAGGGAGATGGTGTGTATAAAGTATTAGCAAGAAAATATAGACCTACTAAATTAGATGAAATTATAGGGCAAGATGTTGCTGTTAGGATATTAAAAAATGCCATTTTAAGCAATAAATTACATCACGCCGTGTTGCTTGCTGGTCCTATGGGCACGGGTAAAACCTCAACGGCTCGTATAATAGCGAAATCTTTAAACTGCGAAAAGGGACCTACTATAGAGCCCTGTAACCAATGCGAATTTTGTATGTCCATATCAAAGGGCAACAGTGTTGATGTGATGGAGATAGATGGTGCATCAAATAGAAAGATAGATGATGCGAGAGCCTTAATAGAAAGTGTAAAGTATCCGCCATTAAAAAGTAGATACAAAATATATATAATTGATGAAGTACATATGCTAACTCAAGAAGCTTTTAATGCAATGCTAAAAACTATAGAAGAGCCACCTGAATATGTTAAATTTATTTTTGCAACAACTGCTATAGAAAAGGTTCCCGATACTATCTTATCAAGATGTCAAATTTTGAATTTGAAACGAATTCCGGAAGATTTAATAAAAGAAAAACTTAAAATGATAGCAAAGAATGAAAATGTATCAATAGATGATGAAGCGTTGGATATTATAGCGTTTGCGAGTTTTGGTTCCTTAAGGGTTGCGGAAGGCTATCTTGATAGATGCATATCTTATTCAACCGAGCATTTAACCCAAGAAGACGTATCTTTGGTTGTTGGTGTTACACAAACCAAAACTATAGAAACATATTTTGAGTGTATAAAGAATAAAGAGTTAAATTGTGCTTTGAATATCATTAAAGAATTATACAAAAAAGACGTTAATTTTGAGATATTGATGCAACAATTTATTAAATATTTAATAGAAAGCAACATATCTGAAGAGTATAAAGCGGGACTTTTAAATGTTTATTATCATACTTTTCTTGACATAAAGAGTAAGGCAGACCCTTTAATATCTGTCAATATTGCAACGTATAAGGCTATTGCTATGACAAACTTGAGCAAGATAAGCGATGTTATAGAAAAAATAGCTTCGGGTGAAATTGGCGGGATTGATGTCGAAAAAAGCGATATTTTAACTCATAAATACTCAAAGGAAAAACAATATACCAATAATATAGATAAAAAAGAAGACAGTAATGCACCAAGTAATAAAGCCAAATACGAGACTAAAACACCTTCCATAGACATAGAAAGCGAAATAAAAGGCAGCAAGGGGTTGGATGTTATCTTAAAGACATTTGGTGGCAAGATTGTTTCTGTTGAAAAAATAAATAATTAGTTTATAATTAAATTTAGTTTAATAGTTTAGGAGGTGATATGGCTAAGGGATTTGGTGGAATGGATTTAAATTCTCTTATGGCTCAAGCAAAAAAGATGCAGAAAGAGATAGCTAAGGCTCAAGAAGAAGCAGCAAAAGAAGTAACCGAAGTTAGTGTCGGCGGCGGCATGGTAACAGTTAAAGCAAATGGAGCCGGCGAGGTGGTGGATATAAAATTGTCTAAAGATATAGTTGACCCTGATGATATAGAGACGCTTGAAGATTTAGTTTTGTCGGGTGTAAACGAAGCGTTAAGAAAATCAAAAGCTGCAATGGAGGAAAAGATATCCGCTTTAACGGGCGGGCTCAATATACCAGGGATGTTTTAATGGTGAATTTGCAGATTATAGACGATATTGTGAGCAGTTTGTCTAAACTTCCGGGTGTTGGTGAAAAAACTGCCACTCGTTATGCTTTATGGCTTGTAGAGCACAAAAAAGAAGCTGAAAAGCTTTATCTTTCCTTAAAATATATGTTGGATAATGTTAAATTATGTAGTAGATGTAGATGTATAACAACCAATAAAGACGGTATTTGCGATATCTGCAAGGATACAAGAAGGGATAGTTCTATTTTGTGTGTCGTTGAAAATATGGAAAATTTTCTTGCAATTGAATCAAGTTCTGTGTATAATGGCACTTACTACATTCTTGGGGGGCTTGTTTCACCACTATACGGTATTGATTCATATAAGCTGGGATTAGACTATCTTATAGATAGAATAATCACAGAAAATATTAGAGAGGTTATCTTGGTTGTAAGTGCAACCTTAGAAGGTGATTTGACGACACAATATATTAAAGAAAGCTTAAAGGATGCATCGGTAAAAATTACAAAAATAGCTTTTGGTATACCTGTTGGCACAAACATAAGTTTTGTTGATAAAGATACGTTAATAGAAGCATTTAAGAGTAGGCATGCTGTATAAATAATTTTGAACGGGGGTTTTGAGATGTCTAAGAAGTTGGATATTAGATGGCATGGTAGAGCCGGTCAAGGTGCTGTTACCGCTGCTAAAACCTTGGCTGAGTTGATTTCTCAGGAAGAGGGTGTTTATGCCCAGGGTTTTGCTGTTTATGGAGCAGAAAAAAGAGGAGCTCCGGTTATCGCTTTTACTAGGATAGACGATAAGGTTATAAGGGACCACTCTGAATATATGGAGCCTGATATTGTCCTTTTGCTTGACCCTACTTTGCTTGGTCTTGTTGATGTTAAGGAAGGTTTGAAGGATAACGGAAAGGTTATAGTGAATACATCGTTTGATAAAGAACAGGTTATAGAAGAGTTGGGATTGCAGGGATATGATGTGTATGTAGTTGATGCAAATAAAATTAGTATAGATGCTTTGGGTAGAGCAATACCCAATACGCCCATGATAGGTGCTTTGGCTAAGGTTACTGGATTGTTTAGTAAGGATGAGATTTCAAAGGGCGTTGTTGAGCTTCTTGAGCATGAAGGTAAGTTTCCTCAAAAAATAATAGATGGAAATAGAGAGGCTATAGAGAAGGCTTATGAGGAGGTAAAATAATGGCTGAAAAATTACTTGACTGGAACGAAGTTCTAATTGGAGCAACAATTAAAGATCCTGGAAATAGTAGAAGTTACGAGACAGGTTCTTGGAGGGTTGAAAGGCCTGTATGGAATCCAGATGAATGTATTCAGTGTATGTTTTGCTGGGTTTATTGCCCCGATAGCTCTATATTGGTTGATGAAAATGGCAAGATGACAGGCATAGATTATGACCATTGTAAAGGTTGCGGAATTTGTGTTGAACAGTGCCCTAAAAAATCTAAAGCTCTTACAATGTTGCTTGAAGCTGATGCAAAGGGTAAAAGTGAAGAAGAAATAAGAAAAGAAGCGTTTTCTAAATAACAGGAGGATACGATGGGTAAAAAAGTAGCATTGACAGGAAATGAGGCTGCGGCTCATGCTATCAGGCAGATAAACCCTGATGTTGTTGCAGCTTTCCCTATAACTCCATCTACGCCTATTCCTCAAAATATCGCGCAATATATAGCCGATGGAAAGATGGATACGGAACTTGTTACAGTCGAGTCTGAGCATTCTGCAATGAGTGCTTGTATAGGTGCTGCTGCAGGTGGCGGTAGGGTTATGACGGCAACAAGCGCTAACGGTTATGCATTGATGTGGGAAATGTTATATATAGCATCAGGTGCTAGGCTGCCTATAGTTATGGCTGTTGCAGCAAGGGCATTGTCAGGTCCTTTGAATATTCATGGAGACCATTCTGATATAATGGGCGGACGAGATTCAGGTTGGATTGAGTTAGTTGCTGAGAATTCCCAAGAAGCTTATGATAATCTTATTCAAGCTGTAAAAATAGCAGAAAACAAGGATGTTATGACGCCTGCTTTAGGTGCTTTTGACGGATTTAATATATCCCACTCCATAGAAATTTGGGAGATGGAAGATGATGATAAGGTTAGAGAGTTTGTTGGAGAATATGAGCCTCTATTTCCTTTGTTGAAAACGGAAGAGCCTGTAACCCACGGCGCATGGGCTCCACCTGATTGGTATTTTGAGCATAGGATGAGCCAGCTTAAAGGATTGTTGAACGCAAAAGATGTTGTAGTTAATGTAGGTAAAGAATTTGGTAAAGCTTTTGGAAGAGAATATGGAATATATGAAGCCTATAAAATGGACGATGCTGATTATGTAATAGTTGCGATGGGTTCTGTTTGTGGAACTACTAAAGACGTTGTAGATAGTTTGAGAGATAATGGCGTAAAAGCCGGTTTATTAAAATTAAGACTCTTTAGGCCATTCCCGTATAAAGAATTGGCTGATGTTTTATCGGGCGCAAAGGCGATTGCAGTTTTGGATAGGGTATCACCAGCGGGAGCTCAAGGTGGACCTTTATTTAATGAAATTAGAAGTGCTTTGTATGATGCAAACAATAGACCGCCCGTTATTAACTACTCGTATGGTCTTGGAGGAAGGGATACTCAACCAGTTCATATCAATTCGGTATACGACACACTGAAAAAGATTGTCGAAACCGGAAAAGTTGAAAAGCAGTTTGACTGCTTAAACCTAAGAGGAGCATGGGGGTAAAATATGGCTCTTTTAAATGATTTAGCAAAGAAAAAAGAAGGTCTTGTTAATGGTCATAGATTGTGTCCGGGTTGCACCCATTCCGTTATAATGAGACAGGCTTTAGCTGCTGCGGACACAGACAAATACGATATTGTTATAGCTGCCGCTACAGGGTGTTTTGAGGTTTCTACAGGACTTTATCCTTACACAAGCTGGAATGTTCCGTGGATTCATAGTGCTTTTGAAAATGCTGCAAGCACCATAGCCGGTGTTGAAGCTATGTATAAAGTATGGAAAAAGAAGGGCAAAACAAACAAAGATATAAGATTTATAGCTGTTGCAAGTGATGGTGGAACATACGATATAGGCTTGCAGGCACTTTCAGGCGCAATAGAGCGTGGACATCAGTTTTTATATATTTGTAACGATAATAATGCTTATCAGAATACAGGAAATCAGCGCTCAAGCGCAACACCGTTTGGTGCAAGTACAACAACAAGCCCTAATGGAACAATTATTCAAGGTAAGACTCAACCTAAGAAAGATATTATGAGCGTTTTGGAAGGTCATCATATGCAGTATATTGCTCAAGCTTCTCCTTCTAACTGGAGAGACTTGATGGATAAGGTGAAAAAAGCACTTGATGTCAACGGTCCTACATATATAAACGTTATAGAACCATGCACCACCGGTTGGGGATTTCCTGCGCATAAAGCTATAGAAATCGCTCAATTGGCTGTAGATACCTGTGTATGGCCATTGTATGAAGTTGTTGAAGGCAAGGTTGTTATAAATTACAAGCCTAAAAATAAATTGCCTGTTGAAGAATATTTAAAGCCGCAAAAGAGATTTGCGCATCTGTTTAAGAAGGGTAATGAGCACTTAATTGAAGAGTATCAAAAACAGGTTGATAAACATTGGGAATGGCTCTTAAAAAGAGAAGAGTCCGGTATTTCATATTAAGGTAAAAAATCTATATTAATAGGCGAGGCTTTGGCTTCGCCTATTAAATATAAAGAGCCTGTTATTACGGCTATGTTTTCTTTTTCTTTTAGAAATCTTTCTATGGCTTCATTTGTATTGTTTGCTATGGATACTTTTTTGTTTTTTATATAGGTTTTGATATTTATAGGATTTTCAGATAGCTTGTGTTGAGATAGTGAAGTCAGTATTATTTTATTGAAATGAGGGATAAGTATCTTTAAGACATTTTTCCAATCCTTATGTTTTAAAGCTGAAAATATCAATAGTTTTTCTTCTCGATAGTTTTTTAGAGATGATACAAGTTTTAGTGCTGCGTTTATATTATGAGCTCCGTCCAATATAAATATCTTTTTACCTGAATGTATAACTTCAAATCTTCCTTGCCAAAAGCTTTTTTTGAAGGAATCGTAATCAAGATTAAATCCGTATTCATTATTCAAAACATCTATAGCAAGCATAGCTGTTGCAAGATTTTCTTTTAAAGCCAATCCTTGCATTTTTGCGTTAATCTCTTTTGCTTTTTTTAGATAGTTATCATCAACGAAAAACAATCTTGCCTTTGTGTTTGTTTTTATTGTATTGGTAACGATTTTACTATTTTTACCTATAACACCCAATGCCCTTATAATTTTCATTTTTGTTTTTGTTATTTCTTTATGTGTGTTGCCTAAATATTCTTTGTGGTCTAAGGATATGTGCGTTAATATGCTTAGTATAGGATTTGTTGTGTTCACTGCATCAAATTCGCCGCCCATCCCAACTTCCAGAATAGCAATATCAACGCCCAATCTGCTAAATACAAGAAAGGCTAATACGGTTAAAAATTCGAAATATGTAAGTTGTGCTCTATCTATTTTTGATTTTAGATAATTTGCATACTCAAGCAATAAAGAATAGCTTATCGGTTTATTATTCATCTTAAATCTTTCGTTTATTTGAATGAGATGTGGTGATGTGTATGTTCCAACATTTAAACCCGCATCAATAAACGCATCTGTTAAAAATTGACAAACGCTACCCTTGCCGTTTGTGCCGCCTACCACTATAGATTGAAAATTATTTTGTGGATTGCCTAAATTTTTTAAAACCGCTTTTACTCTATCCAGTCCAAGTTCTATGGAATAGGGTTGAAGTTTGTTTAGTATTTTTGAAAATTGCCTGTATGCTTCGATTTCATTCATGGTTTTATTGCTACTGCCGTAGCGTATCTTCTTGAGTGGCTAATGGATAAAGATATATTTGTCTTGTGTTTTTTTACAAAAACTTCGGGTTTTCCGCTTTTTGTGTTTAGTATTTCTATATCCAAAAAGGTTATCTTTGCGTCTAATACCTTGATTATCGCTTCTTTTGAACAGAATCTTCCGCACAGGGAAGGGTAGGGGTTTTTCTTTCTAAAACAATATTCTATCTCTTTTTTTGTGAATATCCTTTTTAAAAATCTATCACCCCATTTTTTGTGGGCTTTTTTTATTCTTTCTATCTCTTCTATGTCTATGCCTATTTCCATCGTGCTTCATAAATCAATTGTCTCATCAATCTTACTGCTTCTTTTATGCCTACAAATACACTTTTTGCTATTATGCTGTGTCCGATATTTAGTTCGGTAATTTCTTTTATAGCAGCAATGGGTTTTACATTTTCGTAGGTTAAGCCGTGTCCGGCGTGAACGGTTAGCCCTAACGATTTTGCATATTTTGCCGCGTCGATTATTCTATTTAACTCTTTTGCTTGTTCGTTTTTTGTTTTTGCGTTTGCGTAACTGCCCGTGTGAATCTCTATTGCATCGGCATTAACATTTTTTGCTGCATCTATCTGTTTGTTGTCAGGGTCTATAAACAGCGATACAAATATGCCCTTATCTTTAAGTTCTGATACTACGTTTTTAGTTCTCTTTAAATCTTTAAGAACATCCAATCCACCTTCGGTTGTTATTTCCTGTCTTTTTTCGGGAACAAGCGTTGCTTGGTTGGGTTTTACATCCTTTGCAATCTCAACTATCTCTTTGTTTAAGCTCATCTCAAGGTTTAACTTTATTTTAATGATTTCTTTTATTTGGTATACGTCTTTATCTTGTATGTGTCTTCTGTCTTCTCTTAAGTGAACCGTTATGCCGTCAGCAAGTGCTTCTTGAACAAGTAGTGCTGCATATATAGGCTCAGGCTCGTTTGTCATCCTTGCCTGTCTTATTGTTGCTATATGGTCTATATTGACTCCAAGCTCCATTTTTTATCCCCCTAAATTTTTTGTCCGTTTATTGTTAGTTTGTTTTTTGGGATTGCCAGTATGCCGAATATTATTGCTCCGAGAGAATTTGCTATTATATCGCCTGTTGAGAAGCTTCTATATGGCAAAAAATATTGAATACATTCCATAATAATTCCATAAAGTATAGCAAATAGCACCGAAAAAATTGTCAGTAATTTTTTATTTTTTATGTATTTTAAAAAATATAGGTAGCTGATAAATGACGTAAAAAAATAGATAATAAAATGAACAAGTTTATCTGAATTTTCAGGAGCGTTTTGGTAGCTAAATTTGTAAGTAGATAAAAACAATACGGTTATAAGCCAACCGTACATCATATATGTTGCCGCTATGTTAAATTTCTCTTTCAATAAACTAAAACCTTCGTTTATTTTCATATTTGCAATAATACATATAATTTAAATTTAGTCTATATTTTTGATTGGTTTTGTAGCATTTCTTTAAATTTTTCAGGTGTAAGCGGTTTTGATAAAAGATAACCCTGTAAATAATCGCAACCGATATCTATAAGCAATCTTTTTTGTTCTTCTGTTTCTACGCCTTCAGCTATGGTTTTCATATTGAGTTTATGAGCAAGGTATATTATCGTTTCAACGATTGATAAAACATTTTTGTCTTCGGTTATCCTTCTTATAAATGATATATCTATTTTTATATAGTCTACCAATAATTGAGATAAGTATGATAGGGATGAATAGCCCGTTCCAAAATCATCTATAGAAAATAAAAACCCGCTTTTTCTTAACGTTTTTATTAGGTTTTTCATATATTCTATATCATCCATAAAAGAGCGTTCTATTATCTCTATGTTGATAAGATTGTGGTCTATATAAGGTTTTGCAATAATTTTTGCAAGATTATCTTTAAAGGATTGTAGTTTACAGCTCTGAGGGGCTATATTAATTGATATAGGTACAGGTTGAATGTTTTGCTGTTTAAAAAATGATATCATATCCAACACTATATCAAGCACCTGAGAATCTACCTTTGATATCATAAGGGTTTCTTCTAAATAGGGTATAAATTCCATAGGCGGAACTATCTTGCCGTTTTTACTCCATCTTAAAAGAGCCTCTGCTCCTTTGATGTTTCCATATTTATCGAAATAGGGCTGATAGTGAACAATGAATTCCTTGTTTTCTATTGCTTTTATCATATTGTTTTTTAGCTGCAATTTGTTAAATGCTTGTTTTTCTAAGTCTTTTCTAAAGAATCCAAACGTGTTTTCTCCTTTTCTCTTTGCGTCAGCCAAAGCAGACTGTGCTTTGTTTATCAATATGTTAGAGCTACTTCCATCCTTAGGTATTAGGCTTAATCCTGTGTTGAATGATATGTTTATCTGTTGATTATTGATTGTATATGGTTTTGTAAGTTCATCCAACACCTTTTCTATAATAATCAGTGCATCTTCTTCATTTTTTAGCTCTTTTAGTAGAATTCCGAATCGGTCTGACTCCAATTTTGCTACTATATCGTAGGTCCGTAAAGCATTTTTGATGCGTTTTCCTATTTCTATTAATACTTTATTGCCATTTTCAAAACCAAAAGCCCTGTTTATTTGAAAAAAGCCTGTAGGATTTATTATGGATACGCAACCCATAGTCTTATTTAGGGTTAAGATTCTGTTTGCAAAACTATCAATTGAGTTTGCAAATGAACTTCTGTTGGGCAGATTGGTTAGGCTATCAAAGTGTAAGAGCTTATCTATCTGTTCTTTGAGTTGAGACTCTTTTGTTATATCTTTGCCTGTAGCTATGTAGTATTTTGTGTTTTTATCAGCAACAAAAGGAACTATAACCGTATGGGCTGTTATATTTTTATTTGATTTTGCTTTATAGGTTATTATGCCTGAAAGCGCTCTATTTTCTTTGTCTACATCACAAATCAACTTATAGAACTGATTATTTTTTTCCTTACCCGCTATCATCTGACAGGATTTTTTAATCAATTCTTCTTTGTTGTATCCAAAAAATTTTTCAGCAGAAGCGTTTATCCATTCAATTTTTAGATGTTTATTGAGTATTATAACAAAGTTATATCCTGCATCGAGAGCTGATATTGTCATTTTATTAAATTTGTCTTTTTCTAATTTATCCAATATGAACAAGGTATTGTTCATTATTACCTGTAATAGATTATATACATCCTTGTTGAATATATTTTTTTTAGATGATGCCAGGATTAAAACACCATTGAAATTTCTTTTTGTTATGATTGGTATTGCGCATCCTGCGTGTATGTCGTATTTGTCCATATGTTTATTGACTAATCCCAAATGTTTTTTTCTTATATCATTTACTATATATATTTTTTTGTTTTTAATCGCCTTATAGAACGGTAAAAGCTTAAATAAAGGCGTTTTTGAAGATTTTTTTAGTATTTTTATGTAATTTTCCAAGAATTTTTTGTGCGAATTTTTAGTTGTAGCTTTTTGCTCTATGTTTATTGTATTGTTTTTTAGGGTTGCTATAAACGCTATATCCATGCCCATATGCTCTATAAATGTGTTTGGTAGGTTGCTTAAGAATTCATTCTGACTCTTTGAGGATATGTATAGCTTGTTTAGATTGTATAAAGTATTGTATATCTTTGATTGAAATTTAATCTGTTTTTCTTTTTCGATTGTATCCGTGATATTTCTTGATAGATTAACGAAGTGTGTAATTTGACCATCTATGATTATGGGTATGGTGATTGAATCTAAATAAAACCTGTTGCCGTGCTTATCTGTATTTACAAAACGCCCTCTAAATGTTTTGCCTTGTAGAAGTGTCTGTAAGATATGTTTGTTTTTGATTGTTTTGTCTATGGGTTTAGGTTTAAATATAACAAATTTTTTACCTAAGAGCTCGCTATGCGTATAGCCTGATATAGTTAAAACCGCTTCGTTTGAATGCAAAATAATACCGTCTTTGTTGGTTATGATGACCCATTCGTGAGATTTTTCTATTGCTTTGTTTAGTATGGTAATATTTTTATCTTTTTCTATCTTGTTTAACGCAAATGACGTAATGGATTGTATCTCTTTTAATAGTTCAATATTGTTCTTGTTGAATGAATCCGATATATTGTCGTGAATAAGCAATATATATTCTATTTTTCCGTTTTTAAATATAGGTATGGAACAGGCTGAGTATATGTTGTATTTTTTGTGATATTCCCACCACGGTTTCATGTTTTCATTGGCTAAAACATTTGAAAGTATTGCTATTTTGCCGCTTGAATAGGCTTGATGCACCGTGCCTTTTCCGTACGGCAGGCTTGGGTCTATAGATATCTTTATTGATTTTATATTATTTTCGAAACCTGGTATCTTTGTGCTTACATGCAATATATTGTAGAGTTTTGTATTTTGATTTATTGTTCCTATGCTTGCTGATATATACCCAATACTATTTACCAAAATATTGCATATAGACCTTAATAGGCTTTTCTCATTTTTGGTTTTTGTTATGAGTCTGTTAATTTGGGTTATTGCCTTAAAAAGCTTTTCGTATGATTTTGCTTCTGTGTTATCTATAACAAAGACTATGCCTGAAGGTTTGTTTTTGTAGGTTATTGTATACGCAAATACCTTTACCGGTTTTATTAAGCCGTCTTTTGCTTTATATACAAAATCTACGTACTCATAATTAAAATGCTCATTCTTCAGTCTTCTTTCTATATTTTCTTTTATTTTTTCTGCATCTTTTTTATTTAGAAAATCAAGAAAACTTTTGTTAAGCAGCTCTTTAGTTGAATATCCCGTAATATTTGACAAGGCTTTATTTGCAAATACTATCTTACCATTTTCTTGATATATGTATATGCCTAATGACGATGAGTTGTATAGTTCTTTAAAAAAATCTGATTCGTTCATTATATTCTTCTTTTTCTGACCAAAGTTAATTACTATAGTATGATAATTATATTATATATTTACCAAAAAAGTCAAATTATTTATACAGCAAATATGGTATTAATAGAAAATATATTTTACTTAATATTATCTATTATTTCATTTAAAATAGCGTTTATGTTGTTTTTAGGATTTACCCTTATACAGTTTTTAGGTTTTTCAAGAATTTCTTTTTGTTTTATGTATATCTCAAATCTGCCGTCCGATACGCTTTTTTGAGACTCCCTTTTTTGAAAATGTTTTTTTGCAGTTTCATCGTCAACATCAACAAAAATTACAACGGGTTTTATATTTAGTCTTTTCATAAATGTTTCTACATCGTTTCTTTGTTTCTTTGTTAGGTATGTGGCGTCGAGTATAACATTTTTGCCATCTTTTAAAGTATCGTAAGCTTTGGTTTTTAATGTATTGTAAACAGTATCGGTTATTTCTTTCGAATATATCCCTTTTTGAAAATCCGATAAATCTTTTTGAAATTTATCCATACCCAAGAGCTCTTTTCTAATCGAATCAGAATTCAATACAACGGCGTCTATGCTTTTCGACAATCTGTCTGCTATATAGCTTTTACCCGAACCTGTTAACCCGCTCATAAGTATAAGTTTTGGCTTGAATTGTTTCGGCAAATATCCAAATGCCAAATCAAAATAGTTGTTTGCTTCTTTCTTATTTTGTTGAAAAAAAGCAATTTTTCCTCTTACATATGCTCTGTAGATTTTGTAAAATGTAACTATATCGTAAAGGGTGTCGTCTTTTGAATATTCAAGGTAGTATTTCAAAAATAAATCCGATAGGTCGTATCTTGAATAGTTTTCCAAATCCATAAGCATAAAGGCAACGTCGCTTGCAACGTCTGAGTATCTAAATCGCTCATTAAACTCAATACAATCATAGATGTATATCTCTTCTTCGGATATTATGCAGATGTTCCTTGAATACATATCGCCGTGGCAATCTTTTATTTTTTTTGTTTTAATTCTATGTTGAAATAGATTCTCTTCTTTTTTGTAAAATTGATTTGTGTATGTGAATATTGAGTTGTATTGATATTCGGTTATATAGTCGCCTATTGCATTTTTTGTCTGCTCAAAATTTTCATCGGTATTTGTTTTGTTTGTTTCTATAGAGCCGAAAGATAGTATATAGTCGTTTGTTTCTGCGTTTTTGTGAAAATTGGCGATAATTTTTGCTAATGCATTTATGTGCGATTCTTCAATCTTGTTTTGTCTGATTAACAAATCCATCATTCTGTCTTGCGGAATCTTTTTCATTTTTACGGCATATTCTATAATATCGCCTTCTTCATCTATGCTAATTTCGTTTTCCTGTTTGGTGATTTTTGATATGCCAAGGTACATATCTTTTGCAAGTCTGCTGTTGAGTTCAATTTCCTGTTTGCAAAACTTAAGCCTTTTTTCCAAGCTTGAATAGTCTAAAAAACCAAAATTTACCGGTTTTTTGATTTTATAGACCGTATCTTTGCCTATCAACACCCACGAAATATGAGTTTCTTCCAAATCAAACCCATATTTTTCAATCAATTTGTCTACCTGAGTTTTTTCCATAGCTTTATACATCCTAAATATTATAAAAAAAGGAGCTTAAAGCCCCTTTTTATGCGGTTTCTATTTTTGCTACATCTTCTAATCCAAGCTCTTTGGTTGATATTTCTCTCATTTCGACTTTTCTTATCTTACCTGTAACCGTCATTGGGAATGAATCTGTAAACTTTATGTAGCGTGGTATCTTATAGTGTGCAATCTTTCCTTTGCAGTATTCTTTAATTTCTTCTTCTGTTACACTTTCGCCTTCTTTAATCTTAATCCATGCACATACCTCTTCGCCATATTTTTTATCAGGCACGCCGATTACTTGAACATCAGCAATTTGTGGATGTGTATATAAGAACTCTTCAATTTCTCTTGGATATATATTTTGTCCGCCTCTGATTATCATATCCTTTATTCTGCCTGTTATCTTAAAATAACCGTCTTCTGTCATAACAGCCAAATCTCCTGTATGCAACCATCTTGATTCATCTATGGCATTTTTGGTTGCTTCAGGGTTGTTGTAGTAGTATTTCATTACGTTGTAACCTCTTGCGCAAAGCTCTCCCTGTTCACCAACCGGTAGTATTCTGCCTGTTTCTGGGTCTATTATTTTTACTTCTACAAATGGTAAAGGTTTGCCTATGGTTTCCGTTCTGTGTTCCATAGTATCATCTGCGGATGTTTGGGTTATGACAGGGCTTGATTCTGTTTGGCCGTATGCTATTTCAACCTCTTTCATATTCATTTCATTATTAACCCTTTTCATAATTTCAACAGGACAGGGTGAGCCTGCCATTATACCTGTCCTAAGGCTGCTTAAGTCAAATTTTTTAAATTCAGGATGCTCTAATTCTGCTATAAACATTGTCGGAACACCGTGTAGAGCAGTACATTTTTCCTTTTCTACAACAGTCAATGTTGTAAGCGGATTAAAATATTCAGACGGTATAACCATTGTTGCGCCCAATGATGTGCATGCTAAGTTGCTCATAACCATGCCGAAACAATGGTAAAATGGAACTGGTATACATAGTCTGTCTTTATCTGTAAACCTCATCTGTTTCCCAACAAAATATCCGTTGTTGAGTATGTTAAAGTGGGTTAGTGTTGCTGCTTTTGGAAAGCCTGTCGTTCCAGATGTGTACTGTATATTTATAGGGTCGTCAAAATCTAAAGACGCTTGTCTTGTTTTTAATTCGCTTGAATCAATCTTTTGAGAAAAATCATACAGTTCTTTCCATTTAAACATTCCACTGTAACTTTCATCGCTTATACATATAACATTTCTCAGATGTGGCAATTTATTTGAATGGATTTGGCCTGGCGTAGCGCCTCTTACAAACGGAGCAACTTCATAGAACATATGTATATAGTCAGATGTTTTAAAATTTTCAATCATGATAAGGGTGTGAACCTCTGATTGTTTTAATGCATACTCTAATTCGCTCGTTCTATATGCAGGGTTGATTGTTACAAGAATAGCTCCTATCTTTGCAGTTGCAAACTGTGTTAAGACCCACTCAGCATTGTTTGTTGACCATATAGCTACCTTATCGCCTTTTTTTACACCCAAAGCCATTAGCCCTTTTGCTATTGTGTTAACTTCTTCATTAAATTCTTTATATGTCATTCTTATATCTTGATGAACACTGATTAAACAATCGTTGTTTGCAAATTCCTTTGCATTATCATCCAGCATATCACCAATTGTTTTTGCTAAAAACTGCTCGTTTGAGCCTTCAAAGGCGTAACTTAACATATTACATACTCCTTGTCGTTTACTTAATTACATATAAGAGCCGTTCTTTTTGCCGCTCTTTTTCTCCAATTCCCTTCTTCTCAATACAGCTCTTTTTATTTTTCCACTTATTGTTTTTGGTAATTCCTTAACAAATTCTATTTCTCTTGGGTATTTGTATGGTGCTGTTTTGTTTTTAACAAAATCTTGTATGTCTTTTATTAAAGAATCTGAAGGCTCATATCCTTCAGCTAAGATAATAAACGCCTTTACTACATTGCCTCTTATTGGGTCAGGCGATGCTACAACCGCACTCTCCAAAACGGCAGGGTGTTCTTGAAGGGCGCTCTCAACTTCAAAAGGTCCTATTCTATATCCTGACGATTTTATAACATCATCAGCTCTTCCATAAAACCAGAAGTATCCATCGTTGTCTTTATACGCCCTGTCTCCAGTATAATAAAAATCGCCAACAAAAGCGTCTTCTGTTGATACTTCATCTTTATAATAATTTTTTGTTAATCCGTAAGGATGCTTAGGTTTTATTTTAACGGCTATATGTCCTGGTTCTCCAATTGGCATATCATTTCCATCGTCATCAACAATTCTCACATCAAAACCCGGAACAGGTTTGCCCATTGAGCCGTATTTTATTGGCATACAAGGATAGTTTGCGACAATAAGAATCGTTTCGGTTTGTCCGTAACCGTCATAAATCAAGGTACCTGTGGCATTCTTCCATGCCTTGATTACCTCCGGATTAATGGGTTCTCCTGCCGATGTGCAATGTTTAAGCTCGGAAAAATCATATTTACTCAAATCTTCTTGTATCAACATTCTGTAAACAGTAGGGGGGGCACAAAAACTTGTTACTCCCTGAGTGGTCAACAGTTTTAATGTTATTTTAGGATCAAATGCCCCCTCGGCGTTCTGCATAAATACTGCAGAGCCTATTATCCATTGGCCGTATAATTTCCCCCAAACGGCCTTCCCCCATCCTGTATCTGAGATAGTCCAATGTAGGTCTGTTGGTTTTAAATCGTGCCAATATTTGGCTGTGATTATATGTGCTAAAGCGTATGATTGTTCATGCATTACCATTTTAGGGTATTTTGTTGTGCCTGATGTGAAATAGATAAGAAGCGGGTCATCCGATTTTGTAGGTTCTATTTTATCTTTATCTAAGACTGAAGATACTTTATCCATCTGATTTTCAAAGGATAGCCATCCTTCAGCATCACCGTCTATTACCATTTTATGTTTTAGTGTGGGACAGCCTTCACTGCATGCGGATTCAACCTTATTAGCGCTTGATGCGCCTGCTATTACCATAACGACTTCGCCCTTATTTATTCTGTATTTTATGTCTTCCGGCATTAAGATGTTTGGAGCGGGTAGGGCAACTGCGCCTATTTTATTTAATCCAAGCATTACAGCATACCACTCTACTATTCTTGGCACCATTACAAATACGTTATCGCCCTTTTTTATACCTAAGGATAGAAGGACATTTGCAAATTTATTAGACATTTTAGATATATCCCAGAAGGTATATTTTTTAATTATTTTGCCTGTGGTATCAGCCCAAACCAAAGCCAGTTTTGTTTTATCTTTTGCCCACTCGTCAACCACATCAAAAGCAAAGTTATAATATTCGGGTACATCCAAACTAAATTCCTTTACCTCTTTTTCATAATCTAACATGTTATGTTGATTCATAAAACACCTCTTGCTTAACTACTAAATTTTAAGCTTTATTCTACATGAAATGTAAAATAAGTCAATAGAGTATACAAGATTAAATTATATATTTTTGGTATTGTTAAGTAATAGTAACTAATTACCTATTACTAATTATCAGTAGCAGCCCAATTACTATAAAACCAGCACCCGAGAGATAATTTAAGTATTTTGGATTTACATACTTTGAGACTACATCTCCAAGCAGGACTCCGATTGCACTTGTGGTAACCAAAGCTAAAGAAGCACCAAAGAATACAATCCATTTGTTTGTATTTTTATCTGATGCAAAAAGAAGCGTAGCGAGTTGGGTTTTATCGCCCAACTCGGCTAAAAAGATTGAAAAAAATACTACAAAAAATATTTTTATATGATGCATTATCTTTGATTTTCGTATTGCTTAAACAGTTTTGCAAAAAGCTCAGGAACATATTTCATTTTTTCTTTTGGTGCTACGCAGGCTATTCTCATTTGAGTATGTCCCGGGTTTCTGCCTTCCAAGACATTATAGAATCCCCACATTGGGCTAACAAGCAGAGTCATTCTTTTTCCGTCTATTTCTACTTCTCCACGCTCTGCGCAAAACATAACAAAATCTTCGGCATCAAAATTTGGTTTTGCTATCTCTCTAACGTCCAAAACCGTATATATAGACGCTTCAGGCTGGGACATAATAACGCCCGGTAGGTGCTTCTGAAAGCCTTCGTACAACTCTTTTAATATCTCGTTATAGTAATCCCTTAATTTTTTTATCCAATTTAGTATATCTTCTTTTGTTTCGTCGTATAAAGCTTCTATTATATGTTGGCTAATGCTTGATGGGCATAAATATGTCGTATTGGTATATGAAGCCTTATCTCTAAAATCCTTATTATCCGTAACTAAAGCGCCCATTCTTAAACCGCATGCATTGAATGTTTTTGAAAGGCTTTCAATGCTGATTCTGATTTTTGCTTCTTCAATACCAGGAACGTCTTTGTTCGTTACCTTCCAGATTGTGGGCGGCTCTTCATCGACATAATATAACCCTCTATAGGCTTCATCACTGATTATAAACATATTGTTTTCAAGGCAAAGTCTGGCATATTCGTTTATTGTTTTCTGTCTCATTAATTGGCCAGATGGATTGTCATAGGGAATAATAAGCAGTCCGCCGGGATTGTATTTTTTAATTGCTTCTTCTATTTCTTTTATGGCTACATTGCTAAAATTACCTTTTCTGTCAAGTGCTCTTGGGACAGATACGATTTTTCTACCTGTTTCATCTGCCACAGCTTTATAGTTTGTATATGTTGGATTCATAACCAATAGCGGTCTTTCGTCGCTTCCTGCATCTCCACACACGCCGAGTATTACCGTTCTCATAACAGCAGAGCCGCCTTCTTGAACAACAGAATATAAAGCGGGATTGATATCGTCTGGTAAAAAGGCTTTTATTATTTTTATGAATACCTCGTTTGCCTTTTTTGTTCCCGGCGTTTCTCCGTATCTCCATATACCTTCTATTAAATTTTTATCCTTGGGATTTAGAAATCTCTCAAGTAGCTTTGGATGTGTTTTAAGCGATACGCTACCAATCGCTACATTTATCGCTTCTATGGGAGATTTATTGTTTTTTAGGTCTTTTTCAACCCTTTTTTCAAAAATTGTTTGAGCTAATCTTAAGCCCGATGGTCTAACCTTATTGAAAAAATTCGAAAACTTAGAATCCTGTTTATAATTCATATCGTATTCTCCTTTTTAACTCCCCCAAAAGTAGTTAGAGCATTTTATTAAACTTTTTATGTTTGTCAAATGATTTTAGTAATATGGAAACGGTATGTTAAGAAAGTAAAAACGTTGATATGTCTGCAATATTGAGTATTGTTCATTTTTAAGATTTGAAATATCTAAGGTTTTAATATATTGTTAGATAGCTTGAAAAATTATTAACATAAAGATATACTAAAGAGCAATGAAAATTGAGGTATGTAGATGAAGATTCCAATTAAAGAGCTTGTTAATAGTGTATCGGAAGGTGTTTCGTTTCCAAGGATTGCGGTTAGAATACTAAAGCTATTTGAGGACGACAGTTTAAGCGCTTATCAATTAGCAAAAGCCATATCGTTAGACCCTGTATTGGCTGCATATATTTTAAAAATATCCAACTCGGCTTTTTATGGATTTAAAACGAAGGTAAAAAGTTTATCCGATGCTATTGCCTTAATAGGTTTTGAAGAAGTTAGAAAGATTGTTGTAATGGTTAGTATGAAAAACGCTTTTTCTGCAAGTGATGAGTTTGATAAGATTCTTTGGGAACATTCTTTAGCCGTAGCTGTTGCTGCATCTGAGTTTAATTTTAAGCTGAAGATAACAGGAGACGGAGCTGCTTATCTTATGGGTCTTTTGCACGATATAGGAAAGGTGGTTTTTAAGAAGAACGAAGAACTTAATTATGTAAAAATCCTTAAAAAGGCATATAACGAAAATGTGCCTGCGAAGTCGCTGGAAGAAGCAGAATATGGATATAGTCATGCAGATGTAGGTGCATATCTTTTGGAAACGTGGAACTTCGACCAAGAAATAATAGATGCCGTAGGATTTCATCATGTAAATTTTGTTGCGTTAAAGAAGGATTTTTTAAAGGCTGCTGCATTGGTTTCTTTGGCTGATTATTTTGTTAATATGATGGGTATAGGAAAAAGGGAGCCTGTTAAGGATTTGGGTTTAATAAACGAATCTTGTGCAGCTAAGTTTTTGCAGTATAGAAACGATAACCCTGTCGAAATTCTAAATTCTATACATATGAAGTTTACTGAATTAAAGAAGGCTTTTGAGTCTTAGAAAGGGGTTTTAGTGATGAAAAACAATCTATACTCCACAAACGAAAGACCGTATCTATCATCAAAAAAACATAAAGGGGCTGTTGTTTGCCCTAAGTGCGGGCTTGTGTTTCTTGATGGAAAGTGGAAAAAAGCCGAAAAACCCGATGAGTATAAAGAAATTTTGTGCCCTGCCTGCAAGAGAATAAGGGATGGTTATTTCGGTGGCATATTAAATTTAAAAAGCAGTTTGCTAAAAACAAAAAAGGATGAAATTCTTAACCTTATTAAGAATAAGGAAGAGTCTGCCCAAGTGTCAAATCCTTTAAGGCGCATAGGGAAAATAGAAGAAAAGAGCGATACGGAGATGATTGTTTATACAACCTTTGAGCATCTTGCAACATCTATTGGAAAAGCCTTAAAGAGAGCCTATAAAGGAGATTTGATTATTCAATATAGGGAAAACGAAAAAGCCGCAAGGATATATTGGGAAAAATGAGAATATTTATAACTGGAGCTACGGGTTTTGTCGGTATTAATACCGTAAATCGATTGAAAAACAAATATGAAATTTCCATACTTGCAAGGGATACGCAAAGGGCAAAAGAGTGTTTTGGTGATTTGGTTGATATACATAAAGGAAATGTAAACGACTATGATTCCATAGAAAATGCAATGAAGAATTCGTCTGCGGTTGTGCATATCGCCGGTCTTGTTAAGAGTTACGATTATAAAAATTTGTATTATGTAAATAGAGATGGCTCAAAAAACGTGGCTTTGGCGGCAAAAAAATTAGGCATAGATAATATAGTCCATATATCTTCACTTGCAGCAAGAGGTCCAGATAATCTAAACAGACCAGTTTCTCACTATGGATACTCAAAACTATTAGGTGAGTTTGAGTTTTTAAAATACTGCTATGATAGGGATTTGAAGATATTAAGACCGCCGATTATATACGGTCCTTACGAAAGATGGTTTTTTGATGTGTTTAAGATGGCAAAAAAAGGAATACAGCCGGTTTTAAAAGATATTCCCTTTAGCTTTTTGTACGTTGAAGATATGGTTTTGGCTATAGAAAAACTAATAGAGCATAATAATAATAGGATAAAGATATATACGGTTTCAGACGGCAATAGATATACATGGAGCAAGATGTCTGAATATCTTTTTGATATAATGGGCATAAAGGGAAAGACAATAAACATAAATCCTTTTATAGCCAAAATTGTGGCTTATGCTACGGCATTCATGAAGGATAAAGCGCCATTGAGCATAGATAAGACTAAAGAGATGGATGTTGATGGTTGGAGTTGTGGGTATGAAGAACTGCATAAGGATACAGGGTTTGTGCCAAAATATGACTTGAAAAATGGATTAAAGGAGACGTTTGATTGGTATGTTGAACATGGATGGCTCTAAACCTTTGGTGGTTTTAGACGACCAAATATTGCTTTTAGACCAAAGAAGACTGCCGAAAGAAGTTTTTTATTACAAAGCAAATAGTGTTGATGATGTATGCTTTGCAATAAAAGAGATGGTTGTAAGAGGCGCACCCTTTATCGGTATTGTTGCTGCGTTTGGTATGTATTTGGGCATTAAGGCAACCGAGAATAAAGATGAGTTTATAAAAAAAGCTGAGTATAGTTACGATTGCCTATCAAAAACAAGACCTACAGCGGTTAATCTTTTTTTTGCTTTGGATAGAATAAAACAGGTAATAGACGAAAAGATAGACATATTGCCTACCCATAAATTAATAAACAAGATAAGAGCTACAGCCTTTTCTTTATGGGAAGCGCAAAAGGAGCAAGATACGGCGATAGGCGAACTTGGAGCGGAGTTTTTAAAAACAAGAAGGAATATACTTACGCATTGCAATACGGGAGAACTTGCAACGGGCGGTATAGGAACGGCATTGGGCGTTATAAAAACAATGCACAAAAAGGGTTATCTTGATATGGTTTATGTCGATGAAACCAGGCCGTATCTTCAGGGCGTTAGGCTTACAGCTTTTGAGCTTGAAAAAGAAGGTATAGATTACAGGGTTGTTACCGATAATTCCTGCGGTATACTAATGAAAAAGGGTTTGATTGACGCCGTTATTGTAGGTGCTGATAGGATAGCAAGAAATGGCGATACGGCAAATAAGGTAGGTACATACTGCCTTGCCGTTGTTGCAAAAAGGCACAACATACCATTTATCGTTGCAGCGCCCGAATCAACCATAGATAGAAACATAGCTTCCTTAAATGAAATAGTAGTTGAGCAAAGAAGCGAAGATGAAGTGTTAAATTTTGGCGGCAGCCTAATATCGCCCAATAACGCAAAAGCCGTTAATTATTCTTTCGATTTGACCGATAACGAACTAATTAGCGCCATAATTACAGAAAAAAAAGTTTATACGAGGTATGAATTTTGAAATATCTAAAATTTGACGAAACAGACAGGATAGGTCTTTTAACGCTCAATAGGGCAGAGAAGCATAACGCTATAAATAAAGAGTTTATGTATGAAATGGGAGAGATTTTATCCTATCTTGAAAAATCCGACCTAAAATCTTTAATAATTACTTCATCGGGCAAGAATGTATTTGCAGCCGGTGGTGATATAGAGTATTTTATTACTCTATCAACAAGGGAAGATGCCTATACTATGGCATTTAATATGCATACGGTTTTAAATAGATTTGAAGATTTGGAAATTCCCACCATTTGTGCTATAAACGGTTCCTGCATAGGCGGAGGGGCAGAATTTATTTTAGCTTTTGATTTACTCTATTTAAGAAGCGACAGCTTTATTCAGTTTAAAGAAAAAGAACTTGGCGTAACCACCGGTTGGGGCGGAACATACAGGCTTGCCAAAAGAGTAGGGCATTCAAAGGCGTTGAGCTTTCTTTTGAGCGCTGAAAAGATTGATGCCAAAAAAGCTAAGGATGTTGGTTTGGTTGATGAAATATACGATAAAGATGTCGTGCTTGATAAGGCTTTTGAATTTTGTTACAGCTTCAACGAAGAAGAGCTTGTTTTAATAAAATACATCAAGAAATTGTCAAGGTCGTCTATTAATTTATCAAGGGAAGAAGCTATGGATTTTGAAAGAAGACTATTTTCAAATAGCTGGATGCTTGGAAAAAGAAAATCTCAGATGGAAAGGTTTTTAAATAGGGTGAAGTAGATGGGATTTTTAAAGAGTGTATCTGAAAAATTATTTAAGACTAAAGAAGGCTTTACAAATAAAATACACGAAGAATCAAAAAAAGACGAGCCGATAACGGACGATTATCTTGAATTTATAGAAGAATTATTAATAGAAGCCGATTTCGGCGTTAAGGTTACGCAAAGAATTATGGAAGAAATAGAAGAAGGCATAGATAATTCTTCTGTCAAAACAAGGCGTGATGTGGAGCAAAAGATTAGGGATGTGTGTCTTGATGTTCTTGAAAAGGTTGAGCAACCGCTTGAGATTAGAAAAAAGCCGTTTATCGTGCTGACAGTAGGTATAAACGGCTCAGGCAAAACTACGACAATTGGCAAACTTGCAAGCATTAATACCGATAAAGCAAAAAGGGTTATGCTTGTAGCAGCCGATACATTTAGGGCTGCTGCTATTGACCAGTTGGAGATTTGGGCAAAAAGGGCTAATGCTTCAATAGTTAAACAGCAGGAAGGCTCAGACCCAGCTTCGGTTGCTTTTGACGGTGTTCATAGCGCTGTCAGTAGAAATATGGATGTTGTTTTTGTCGATACGGCGGGTAGGCTTCATACCCAAAAGAATCTTATGAACGAAATAGTAAAGGTAAAAAATGCAATAACGAAGGCGTATAAAGAAGCGCCACATGAAGTATTGCTTGTTTTAGATGCTACAATAGGTCAAAATGCTATCAACCAAGCAAGGGAATTTAATAAAATGCTTAATGTTACAGGTATTGTCCTAACAAAGATGGACGGAACGGCAAAAGGCGGGATTATTGTGGCAATTAGCGAGGAATTTAAAATACCGATAAGGTATATAGGGATAGGAGAGCAGATAGAAGATTTAAGGGTTTTTAATGCGAGAGATTTTGTAGAATCGGTATTTTTACCATAATTTTTGGAGGTGTTTAGGTGAGTTCAATTGTTGATATTTATGCATTTGAGATTTTAGATTCAAGAGGAAATCCTACGATTAAGTGTTCCGTAAGAACAGAGAATGATTTTACAGGTGTGGCTGAAGTGCCATCTGGTGCTTCAACGGGCGAAAATGAAGCGGTAGAATTAAGGGATAACGATAAAGATAGGTATAACGGCAAAGGTGTATTGACAGCGGTAGACAATATAAACGAAAAAATTGCTGATGAGCTGATAGGGATAGATGTTGCCAATCAGTCTGAAATTGATAATGCTATGATAGAGTTAGACGGAACAGAGAATAAATCAGAGCTTGGAGCAAATGCGATATTAGCCGTATCTTTGGCAAGCGCAAGAGCCGCCGCAAATGAATTGAATATGGGTCTTTACAGGTATATAGGCGGAATTTACGGCAACCTTTTGCCTATTCCAATGCTTAATGTCTTAAATGGCGGAAGACACGCCGATAATAACGTTGATTTTCAAGAATTTATGATTATGCCGGTAGGCGCTGAGAGTTTTAGAGAAGCTATGCAGATGGCAAGCGAAACATTTCATTCCCTAAAATCCACGCTATCGGAAAAAGGCTTGTTTACCGGTGTGGGCGACGAAGGCGGTTTTGCGCCCAATCTTGATTCCAATGAAGAAGCTTTAAAATTGCTTGTTGAAGCTATAGAGAAAGCGGGCTATAAACCTATGGATGATATAGCCATAGCACTTGACCCGGCAGCAAGCGAATTTTATAAAAACGGTAAATATATGGTTGGCAGTGAAGAGTTGACAAGCGACGATATGATAGAGTTGTACGGCGAGTTGTGCGGCAAATACCCTATAGTTTCAATAGAAGATGGATTGGCTGAAGATGATTGGGATGGTTGGGAAAAACTGACAGACGCTATAGGTGAGCATATACAGCTTGTAGGTGATGATATATTTGTTACCAATACGGAATTATTGGAAAAGGGTATAGAAAATGCTATAGCTAATGCGATATTGATTAAACCTAATCAGATTGGAACATTGACTGAAACGCTTGATGCTATTAGGTTGGCTCAGGATGCCGGGTATAACTTTGTTATATCGCATAGGTCAGGAGAGACGGCTGATACGTTTATAGCAGATTTAGCCGTTGCTACAAATGCTGGTATGATTAAGACAGGTTCTGCCTGTAGAGGTGAAAGGATAGCAAAATACAATAGGCTGTTGGAAATCGAAGAGGAGATGTTCCCGTATGGCGAATACCCGACATGGTAGGTTCTTTCGTATAATATTTTTTGTATTTGTTTTTATGATTATATCGGTGATGGCTAAAAGCGTATACACAAAGCAGATGAAAATTAGGGAGCTTTCGAAAGAAAGCTCCTATCTTGATGACCAAATCACAAAAGTAAGCGATAAAATCGTAAAGATTAAGAGAGATATAAATATAGCCAAGAATGACCCGTATGTTATTGAGCATAAGGCTAAAGACCGTTTTATGATGGTTAAAAAGAACGAAACCATAATGGTATTTGGCGATAAGTAGGGTTGTTGACGCCTTTAAATACACACGAAAGCAGCCTGCATGATTGAAATAAACGGTGCATATTCAAAAGCCAAGATTTTTGCCGATGAGATTGAAGAAACGGCAAAAAATCAAATCATTCAATTGGTAAACCATCCTATATCAAAAAATGCCCACATACGTATAATGCCCGATGTTCACGCAGGATTAGGGTGTGTAATCGGTTATACGGCTTATCTTGGCGATATGGTTATACCCAATCTCATAGGCGTAGATATAGGTTGCGGCGTGTTGGCTTTTTGCTTTAAGGGTTTGGATTTGGGTAAGAGTGATTTTGTTGAGATTGACAATATAATAAGAAAAAACATACCAAGCGGCACAAAAGTAAGATGCTCTTTTTCAAAAAACGTTTACGAAGTATCAAAACGATTGGGTTTGGATTTTGATAAATTTGAAAAAAAACTTGAAAGAATAGCAAAAAAGACCAATCAAGATATAAATTACGTGTTAAATTCCATAGGAACGCTGGGAAGCGGCAACCATTTTATAGAGATAGACAAATCGGATAAAAATATATGTTTTGTCGTTCATTCCGGCTCGAGAAATTTTGGTTTAAGCATAGCCAACTATCATCAGAAAAAGGCTAAAAAGGTTTGTAGGGATAACGTGCCCAAGGGTATGGAGTATCTTGTGGGTATCGACGCTAAAGAATATATGGAAGATATGAAAACGGCTCAAATATTCGCAAAACTCAACAGATATACGATACTGCATACAATAATAAAAGAGTTTGTAGGCTCTTTAAACTTTGAAACGATAGAAAGCGTTCACAACTATATAAACTTTGACGATAAAATAGTTAGAAAGGGCGCAATTTCTGCCCACAAAGGCGAAAGGGTTATAATTCCTTTAAATATGGCAGAAGGCGTAGTTGTAGGTATTGGAAAGGGTAATAATGATTGGAATATGTCAGCACCGCACGGTGCGGGAAGATTGATGTCAAGAAAGCAGGCTAAAAAGAGTTTGTCTTTGAATGAATTTAAAAATAGCATGAAGAGTGTTTTTTCTACATGCGTAAACAAGAAAACGATAGACGAAAGCCCGATGGCTTATAAGGATAAAGATTATATATTAAACAAATTGAAAGAAAATGTTGATGTTTTGTATATTGCAAAACCGATTTACAACTTTAAGGCGGTGTAATTTATGGATATTAACATAGCAGGCGGCGGATTGGCAGGCGTTGAAGCAGCTTGGGCTTTAGCAAATAAGGGTTTTAGAGTCAATCTGTTTGAGATGAAGCCCGATAGTTTTAGCGAAGTGCATAAAGATAAGAATCTTGCAGAGATTGTATGCAGTAACTCTTTTGGCAATATGTCGTTGACTACGGCAAGCGGCGTTTTAAAAAAAGAGATGGAAATTTTGGATTCTTTAGTTGTAAAAACGGCTTATGAATCTAAAGTAGAAGCGGGCGGCGCATTAGCCGTCGATAGGGTTATGTTTTCAAGGTTGATAACCGAAAAAATAACGGCAAATAAAAATATAAACGTTGTAAGAGAAAAAATCGAAAAACTAAACGATAGCGATATATGGATTGTATCCTGTGGTCCATTGTGTGATAGGGCGCTTGTTGGGTATCTACAAGAGATTATCGGTGAAGAATTTTTGTATTTTTTTGATGCTATAGCACCAATAGTTTATGCTGAAAGCGTTGATTTTTCTAAAGGGTTTTGGGCATCAAGGTATTCAAATGATACGGATTACTTTAACTGTATTTTAAACGAAGATGATTACGATAGATTTTACGAAGCCTTGATGAGCGCAGAAAAGGTGGAATATAAAGAGTTTGAGAAAAATTATTTCGAAGCGTGTTTGCCTATTGAAGAGATAGCCCAAAGAGGCAAACAAACATTGCTTTTTGGACCGCTGAAGCCCGTTGGGCTTGAGTATAACTCAAAAAGACCATTTGCCGTCGTTCAATTAAGAAAAGAGAATAAAGAAGGAAGTCTTTTGGGATTGGTTGGATTTCAGACAAAACTTACATACCCCGAACAGAAGCGGGTATTTAGGCTTATACCCGCCTTAAAAAATGCAGAATTTGCTAAACTTGGCAGTCTGCATAGGAATACCTTTATTAATTCGCCCAAAGTGTTGAACGGATTTTTACAGATGAAAAACAGAAAAAATATCTTTTTTGCTGGACAGATTACAGGCGTTGAAGGTTATATGGCATCTGCAGCAAGCGGCATTTATGTAGGTATGAATGTGGCGTTAATGTTAAATGGTAAGGATATGCTACCTTTGCCCAAGGAGAGTATGTTGGGCGGTTTGATTAACTATGTATCCGAAAAAGATGGCGAATTTCAGCCTATGAGCGAAAATTTCGGATTTATAAGCGTAGGAAAGATAAGAAATAAAAAGGAAAAGAGAAAAAAACAGGCTGAAATTGCCATAAATAACATAAAACAATGGAGAGAACGATATGAAAGTAGTTTTGGTTAGGCATACCTACAACGCGGATCAGTTGGCGGCAATTGCTGCTAAGGTATGCTACAGCAATCAGTCTATTGAAGATATGGATATGGATGAACAGTATCGGGAAAAGTTAATAAGACGTGTGGTAAAATCAGGACACCATTCTGTTTTGGAGCATGTTGTTTTTACTTATTCCATAGAAGGAATAAGCAGGGTTGCGACGCATCAGCTTGTAAGACATAGGATTGCAAGTTATTCCCAGCAAAGCCATAGATATACGGCAATAAAAAGGGAGAGTTTTGTTATTCCGCAATCGATAGCCGATAATGAAGAAGCGCAAAAACTTTATAACGAAATGCTCGATAAAACCGTAGAAACCTATGAAAAACTTGTCGAAATGGGTATAAAAAAGGAAGATGCTCGCTTTGTAATACCGCAGGGCGTTGCTTCAAATATTCTTGTAACCATGAACGCAAGGGAACTTATCCACTTTTTTAGGTTAAGGTGTTGTGTTAGGGCGCAGTGGGAGATAAGAGAAGCGGCTATCGAGATGCTTAAACTTGCAAAAAAGCATGCACCCGTCATCTTTGAAGATTCAGGTCCTGCGTGCGTTAAGGGAAGATGTCCGGAAGAAAATCCGTGCGATAACATACCCGAAATAAGGGCGTTCTTTAAATCGCTATGAGCGGTAAGTTATTTATTGTCGCAACGCCCATCGGTAATATGGATGATATAACGATAAGGGCTATAAATACCCTAAAATCTGTTGATATAATATTTGCAGAAAGCCCAAACCACTCAAAAAGACTGCTTTCACACTACGAAATAGATAAAAAAATCCTAAAATATAACGACCATAACTACGAAAGAATGGTAGAGCGGGCTTTGGAGCTGGTAAGCGAAGAAAAAAATATTGCGCTTATAACCGATGCCGGAACGCCAACCATTCAAGACCCTGGATATAGGCTCGTTAAAGCCTTCAGGGATAACGGTTTTGATGTTGTGCCAATTCCGGGTGCAAGTGCGTTAATTGCTGCTATTTCTGCAAGCGGAATGCCTACCGATAGATTTGTTTTTTTGGGTTTTTTGCCAAAGGGTCCTATAAAAAAAAGAAAAATGCTTGAATCGTTTGATATGGATGCAACGATAATACTCTACGAATCGCCCAACCGTATTATTAAGACGCTTGAAGCTATCTGTGATGCACTTGGAAGCGATAGGTATGTTATGGTTGCAAGAGAGATAACGAAGATTTACGAAGAGTTTATAGGTGGAAGCGCAGAAGAGATTTTAGAAAATTTTAAAAGTAGGGATTCCATAAAGGGCGAATTTGTTATTCTTGTAAGAAAGCCTTAGATTTATGTTAAAAAACGCAAAAATTATCGCTTTCTTTACGCTGATAAGCAGATTATTTGGATATATAAGGGATTTTTTTATAGCAAGCTACTTTGGAACAAGCGTATATGCAGATATGTTTTTTATTGTATTTAGAATGCCCAATTCCTTAAGGAGATTTCTTGGCGAAGGTGCGGTTAATTCGTCCGTTGTTCCCGTTATTTCCAAACTTGAAGAATCCAAAAAACCAAAAGCAATATGGAATATAATAATTATTTTTGCTTTGGTTTTGTTTGTTGTGTCTGTTTTGGGCGTTATATTTTCAAAAGGGCTTATTGCTCTTTTTGCCGCCGGATTTTTACATTCCGATAAATTAAGCGTTATGGATAATATGACGAAACTTACCTTTCCATATATATTTTTTATAGGCTTAAGCGTTTTGTTGATGGGAATTTTGAATACCTACAACCGTTTTTCAATTCCGGCTTTTGCTCCCACGCTTTTAAATATTAGCATCATAGGCAGTCTGGTTTTTTTCTATTCTAAATTTACCCAACCTGTTTATGCTTTGTGTGCAGGTGTTATTATAGGCGGTATATTGCAACTTGCTATATCGTTTTACGATTTTTTAAAGCTAAAATTGCCTTTTGAATTTCATTTTAAAATCGAAGATACAACAAAGGAAATCTTTAAACTTATGGCTGCTACGGCTTTGGGTGGCGGCATATTTCAGTTGTCTTCGATGGTTGATGCTTTTTTGGCATCTTTTATGGCTTATGGTAGTTTTTCGTATATATCTTATGCAAACAGGCTGTTTCAGTTGCCCTTTGCCGTTTTTTCCATCGCTTTAACCCAAAGTTCTTTGGTTGATTTATCCAAACTTAAAACAGAAGAGATTTTACCAAAATCTTCACATTTGATAAAGTTTGTAAGTTTAATCTCTGTATTTGTTACGCTCTATTTTATTTTTTTTGGCAAAGATGTTATAAAACTACTTTTTGAGCACGGAGAATTTAGCAGTGTATCGACAGACAATACCTATTATGCTCTTGTTTTTATGATTTTTGGTTTTTTTTTCTTTTCACAAACGAAGATACTCTCCAATATGTTTTATGCAATAAAGGATGTAAAAACGCCACTTAAAGCGTCCATTTACGCTGCTTTTTCTTCAATTGTTTTTTCTATTATTTTGGGTTTGGTTTTAGGGTTTAAAGGGCTTGCCTTATCTATGTCGATTTCCGGTTTTGTTAATATGTTGGTTTTGGTTTTTTACATAAAAAACAAAATGGGCAGTTTAAAATTGTCTTGGTTTGTGGATTTATCGGTGGTTATTGTTTTTGTGATACTTATTTTTGTTTCGCTTTTTATTAGGTTTGTCGATATAAACTATATTTTAAGGGTTGTTTTGTCGGCTTTTGCTTATATAATCGTTTTTTATCCGTTTTACAGAAAATTTAGCCATATTTAAAAGAAGTAATGGAATATCCAATCGAGCCTTCCACGTTTAATCATATATATACCGCTAAATTTCATAATTTCTTTGATTTTTGCTCTCATCTCTTTGCTGTAGCAGTGGATTTTGCAGTGTTTACATTGTGGCTTTGGGTCAAGCGGGCATTTTTCGTTTTTTTGTTTTGCGTATAAAAATAGCTCGTAACATTCTTTGCACATACCATTATTATGCTCTTTTATGCCTTTTTTTAAGTGATTTTCCTTACAGTATACCTGTATAAATTTTTTTAGTATTTTTTCGTCTTTTTTTATTCTTTTGGATTTTTCCATCATAAAAATAAAAAAGGGCAGGGTAAAAACCCTAACCCTTAATCAACTATACCGATACTTTTGTGTTTTTCGTATATTTTTTGGGCAAGTTCGTCCAACGCTTTGTAATCGTTTTCTTTGGGTTCGCCCTTTACCAATACCGGGTCGATGACATCTACCTTTAGGTTTGTAAGCAAACCCAAGATATGGTCGACGGCTTTTCCGCCCCAGCCATAAGATGCAATAATAGAAGCAAATTTTGCTTTAGGTCTCAAAGCGTTTGCAAGATAAGCCAAAGATGCTATGGATGGGTGAGCGCCGGCTAAAACAAACGGTGTTGCAAATACTACTGTAGCGTCGTTCACAAGCGCCATTGCAACTTCTCCAAGTGGAACTTCTATAATGTTGAATAATTTCACATCGATACCCTTTTCTACCAGTGCATCTCCCAAATGTTCAACCATCTTTTTTGTGCTGCCGTGCATAGATACATAAGGTATTAAAACTTCGTTATCCAGTCTATCAGAAACCCAATCCTTGTAAGCGTCTATGATGAATTTCGGGTTTTTATAAACAGAGCCGTGGCTTGGGCAAATCATATCAAAATCGAGTTCTTCTATCTTTGCTATATGTTTTTTGATATGTGTCCTAAATGGCATCATAATTTCTGCGTAGTAGTGTTTTGCTCCTTCATATATGAGCATCTCGTCTTTTGGTCCAAATATCCTGCTTGTTGCTATGTGTGAGCCGAAAAAGTCGCATGTGAAGAGCATCTTTTTTTCTTCCAAGTAACTTATCATCGTTTCAGGCCAATGAACCCACGGCGTAAAAATGAATCTTAGGTGCTTATCGCCCAAATCCAGAATGTCTCCGTCTTTTACAGTGATAAATTTATCTTCGGCAATAGGCATCAAATCCATCAAAAAGCCTTTGCATTTTTCGTTTGTTACGACCTTTGCTTCTGGGTATTTTTCTAAGATTGCAGGGATTGAGCCTGAATGGTCTTGTTCGGCATGGTGCGCTACTACGTAATCCAATTTGTCAACACCAAGCGTTTCCAAGTTCCTTATTAGTTCATAGGTTTTGTCCGGGTCTACCGTATCAAGTAGTGCCGTTTTTGTGCTACCCTTTATTAAATATGCATTGTAACTTGTGCCTTTAGGTAGCTCTACAAGTTCATCAAAGATGGGCCTATCCCAGTGGATAGCCCCGACAAAGTATACATCGTCTTTAAGTTTTTGTACTGCCATTGTTTTTTGCTCCTTTTATTATCCTTTCCATAGACCGTGAAGGTTGCAGTATTCTCTTGCTGATACATCTTTGCCTTCAGGCACTTCGAATCTTGCTTCAGGCGCATCACCAGGTTTTAGGAATTTGATATAGATTGCTCCGTCCACATTCAATTCAATCCATTCGATATAGTGTTTATCTTCCATAGGGTGTGCCGTATTTTCGCCTACCTTTACTACATAGGCGTTTCCTTCTCTTTTAATGAAAGGAACGTGCTTTTCGGTTGATGAATCGGCAGTTTTTTCTTCAAATTTTACCATAGGTTTTCCGCAACATACCAATTCTCCTGCTCCACCGTGCAATACCTCTACGATATTTCCACAAACCTCACATTTGTAAACTTCAAGTCTTTCAGCCATTTTTCAATACCTCCTTAAATAGTTTTTTCTTTTTTTATGTATATTCTTCAAATGAATCCTTGTCAACTCCACAAATAGGGCATGTCCAATCATCGGGTAAATCTTCAAAAGCTACACCCGGCTCTACGTTGTTTTCAGGGTCGCCGATTTCTGGGTCGTAGATGTAGCCGCAGACTTCACATTGATATTTTTTCATTTAGCCTCCAAAATTATTTTAAACATTTTTTACAAATCCCGTAAGATGCGATATTGTAGCTGTTAATTTGATTGCCTTCCTTGTTTATACTGTTAAAGCATTGTAGGTCTATTGGAAACTTGTATATATTATTGCATATTTCGCACTTAAAGTAAAGATAGATATTTCCGTCGTTTAAGCAGTAGTATATTTCATCTTGGTTGAATATTATCTTGTTAAGTATATTATGCTTCTCAAATATCATTAAGTTATTATAAAGTGTTGCTTTTGAGATTGTGGATGTTGTGTCGTAAAGTGTTTTGTATATTTCGTCAATCTTTAGACATTTTTTGCTTTTTATGATTTGCTCAAGTATGACTATTCTGTAGTAAGATGTATTGATATTATGTTTTTCTAAAATCTCTTTAGAGAGCTTTTGATTTTTGTTCATTTAAACACTTCCTTTGTTTCTTTGTACCAGAGAACGAAATCCAGATGGTGCATTGGTATATTAATTTCCTTTGCCCAGTTTTGCATATCCTTTTCTATTGTTTTATATGTTTTTTCGTTTATTGTTTTTGGTATTTCTTTTAATACGCCGTAGTTTTTTAGATTTTTTAATATATGTCTATCAAGTATCGCCAAATCATACCCAAAACCCGTATTTCTTAAGAAGTGGCTTGCTTCTTTGTATCCGTAGCCCTTAATATTTTTTACAAGCCAGTCTCGTGCTTCATATACATCGTTAAAGTTGTTAATCGTCTTTTTAATATCTCTATTTTTAAATTTGGCTATTGCTTCTTTTATGTATTTAGCTTTGTTGTTTTTGAATCTAACGTTGTTGATTGCGTTGGATAATTCCAAAACAGACGCTTTAAAAACATAGTCGTTTGTAAAAATATCGTCTGTAACCTTAGCGCAGGTTTTGGCTTTGGATTGTGGAGTCATTAAGCAAAACACCATTTCTTTAAGCATAGCTTTATTGTCTGCGGTTTCTTTAATATTGTTGAACTCTTTTATTCTGTTTTCTATAGTGTGTTTTATCGTTGAATAAATGCGTTTTAATTCTTCCATAACCCCAATTTCCATAAAAATTTACATAGTCAAGTTTTACATAAAATCTACATTTTGAATTATACTTTAATTATAATATTTGTCAACTAAAAAATTTTAGATAAAAAAACTAAATTTATAGTAATAAGAGCCGTTAAAGCAATTTATAAAAGCTTTTATAATTGTTATTGACAAAATTGTTTATTTTGTATAATTTGTAAACAATGAATAGAGAGCTTTTGGATAAAATAATCAAGATTAAAAAATCGATAAACATAAAAGTTCTATATGTTGAAGATAATAAAGATGCAAGAGATGAAACTCTTGGTTTACTTGAGCAATTTCTTAGTAATATAGATACTGCTTGTGACGGGATAGACGGTCTTGAGAAATTTAAAAATAATAGATATGACCTTATAATTACCGATATTAATATGCCAAAAATGAACGGCATTGATATGATAAAAGAGATTAAGAAGATAGATAAAAGAGTGCCGATAATTGTTATTACGGCGTTTAACGACTTTGAGTATTTAATGGAAAGCATTAAAATAGGCGTTTACGGCTACATATTAAAACCTATAGATATGAATCAACTGCTTGAGTCGATTTATCGCGTTGTTGATAAAATAAGGTTAAGAAAAGAGAGAGATGAAGCCTTAAGTCTGCTTGAGCAATATAAAAATATAATAGACGAAAGCGCTACGGTTACAAAAACAGACCCAACAGGCATTATAACCTATGCTAATGATGCTTTTTGCAAAAGCACCGGCTACACAAAAGAAGAGCTTATAGGCAAGCCTCACAACATAGTCAGGCATCCGGATATGCCCAAGTCTGTGTTTAAAAATCTTTGGGATACAATTAAAAGTAAAAAAATATGGTACGGTATTATTAAGAATAGAACCAAAGATGGAAAAGCAATTTATATGAAAGCCACCATAGCTCCT